>MDTB01147276.1_pt1 | contig 14372 bp, 12 predicted proteins | sample 811161 | NCBI WGS metagenome assembly MDTB01 (sample SAMN05326650, study PRJNA326480) | marine metagenome | isolation source: seawater | place: Mediterranean Sea | collected 2009
TAAAATATCAACTATCTTAATTTGTTTTCGGTCCTCTATACTTATTTTTCCTTCAACAATTTGATTAATACCTGGAAGAGAACTAACCCTAATAGATAGATTTTTAAATTTATCTATAATTTTATTTCTTTGTTCTTTTGTTATTGAAGGAATTGCAATAAGTATCTCTTTCACATTAAACTTAGAAATTAAGTACTCTTTTTTTGTATGATGATATACTTTTAAATTACCAATTTGTTTTGATAATAGAGTTATGTCATCATCAATAAAAGCAATAGGTTTTAATTCTTTACTAAAGTACAATGAATTTGATAATTGAACACCACCACTGCCAGCACCATAGATAATTACATTTTTTCTATCATCAAAAAAATCAAAGAATCCATCACTAATCCCCCAATAAACCTGCCTAGCCAAAATCCTTGATCCACCGATTAAAAGTAGACAAATCAACCAATTAATAACACACAAAACAAAGAAGCCACTGAAATATTCACTAACTTTATAAATAGTTCCATTATCATGATAAATGAGTACTGATCTTGGAACTTCTATATTAATAAAATAACCGATAAAAGCCCATATAAATATATAAACTGTCACGGAATAAATAATTATGAGAAAAACTTTAATACCTATATATCTAATTACAGAGTGGTAAAGTCCGAAAAAATAAAAAATTGGTACTGCAAGAACTGGAGCAAAGTATAACAATATCTCGAGCTTTCCTTCTGGCCAAAACCACTGTGCTTGTCTGAGGCTATAAGAAAGTATTATTGATGTTTCAAGAATGATAATATCAAAAAAATCATTATTGACTGCTTAAATGTTCTTGGTAAAGAAAGTAACTGTTTTATAAATTTTAACATTAACCAATAAGTTTTATTTTTTTATATATAAGTTGTCGTATTTATATTTATATTACATTGAATTTTCAATGTATTTAAATATTCATTATGAAAAATATTTTAAAATTTCAATTTCATTTTTTTTATTTGAAAAGAGTTTAAGCGATCTATTATAGGCCCCTCTAGATAATCTATTATATAGAATTTTATCATAATAAAGTAATGTAATAGCTTTTGATAATTTTTTTGTATTATTAACAGGCACTGTTAAACCTGAAACATTATGCCTGCTTACCCATGGAACACCTGTATTAAGATTAGTATTTATAACTGGCTTTGAATATATCATAGCCTCTATTTGAATAATTCCAAATGCCTCACTCTCATAAACAGATGGTAAAACTAAAAACTTACAGTTTTTAATTAAGTCTTTTTTTTCGATGTCTGAAACATGTCGATTTATAAATAAAACGTTTGGTCTGTTTTTTTGAAATTCTAATACTTTGAATTTGTCTTCACCATCTCCAACTATTAAAAAAGGTATGTCATATATTTTACAAATAGATTTCAAAAAAAAACTTAATCCTTTATAGTAACTTAGTCTACCAAATAATAAAACATAGTTTTTAGGAAACAATTTTGATAGTGAATTATCTATATGTACGTTGAGATATTTTTTAGGATCAATATAAAGTGGCAGAACTTTTACCTTATTCTGAAATATTTTTAAAAGAGGTGATTTAAATTTTAAAGGCTTTGATGTAGCAAAAATCATTTCCGCTTTTTTACATAATAACTTTTGAAAGAATTCAACAATAAGTTTTAAATACTTTTGTCTTATTATATCACTATGCCATGTTATGAAAATTTTTGATCTTTGAGGCAAAAAAATTGATGCTACTGACGAAAGAGGGAAAGGTTCATGTATATGAATTATTCTTGCCTTACGTGAAAGATATATAAACCTTATAATAAATTCAATTGATAAAGGCATTGAAAAAAAGGTTCCAAAAGAAGAGCATCGAATTACTTTAATATTGTTAATTATTTTGGTGTTACTAAATAATGAAAAATAGTTTTTTGCACAAAGAACTATAACTTTTTCATTTTTGGATAAAAGTTCTGCATATTGTTTTACTACTGTTTCAACACCTCCTATAACAGGATAGTAAAATTTGTTAACTTCCAATATCATTTCTTTTTTCCATTTTGAGATTTAAATCAATACTTCTTCTCATATGAATCAATCCTAGAACTAGCCATAAATAAGGATAAGCTATGGGATAGCTTAAGAATAAACAAAGAATAATTATAACTTCATAAACATCATATATTTTTTTTAGCTTAAAGCATCCTTTATGAAATAGAATTATGAATATTATAAAAAGAATTCCATACTCTGAAATAAGAACACTATATGCCGAATTTAAAGGTGGCCTATTTCCATATTTGTAGCTTTCTACATAATTATTGGATAAAATTAAACTCTCCAATTCATAGTCTAAATTTAAGTATTCAACAAAATTTATTAAGCTAGGATAATATGTGTTTGAAAATGTTCCTGAGCCACTTCCAAAAAGAAAAGTATCATAAAAAGTCGTAAAACTTGAAAATATAGTGGTTGCTCTAAACATGTCTGAAGTAATTAAGTTTCCATTTAATATCATTGAAATTTTAATCAATAATTGAGGAGCGCTTATTATAATAACTATAACTAATGGAAGAAAAGCCATCAAAAGTAAAAATCTCCTTGAGTAAATTGTTATCAAAAATAAAGATATTGTTAATATGAGGATAAAAGATGTACTTCTGTGAAAAAGAGCAATTATAAAAAACAAAGATATAGTCGCTAATAACATATAATCAGATTTTATTTCTTGTCTCCAATTTTTTGAACTTAAAAGTAACGGTATTATAATTAAAAATGATATAAAATAAAATGATGACATTGAATGTTCTAAAAAGTGAAGAACAATTGTATTTAGAAGAGTAACATCTTCTCTACCTGATGCAGTAATTGAACGTATCATTAAGAGACCTGATGAAATAATTTCTAGATCTAAAAAAATATTGATAACTTCAAAAATTCCAAAAGCAAACGATGGGGTTTGGCAAATTAATAAAATTTTAAGGATTTTTAAATTTGAAATATTTATAAAAAAATTTTTCTTTGAATAAGTGTACACTACAAATGCAGCAAATACTTGGAAAAATCGTATTATGTATTCATTAACATTTAAATTTATAGAATAAATGGACCATATAAAAGTTACTAAAAATAATAATAAAAAAGCTAATAATTGGATTTCAATTTTTATTTTTCCTATAATGACATTAACTAAATAAGGAAATACCAATAATGAACAAAATAAAAACCCAAATGGTGCACCGCTAAAACCAATTTTAATTAAGTTAGGAAAGTTTAAACTAATTGCGAAAAGGATAAAAATTAATAAATTTGGATGCACGAGTAAAGATCCTAAATAAAAATCTTATTTGTAAAAAGATTATTGAAATTAATATCACAAACTTTTGAGCTTTATTATTATTATTTTTAAAATGACTATATAAAATTTTTGTTATACTTGAAAACATTGAAGTTATATTATCTGAAATACCCTGAAATTCAGGGCTTTTCTCCCTTTTTACTATAGCTACTAATTTAGATTTAAATTTAAAAATCTTTTGATTAGAAGAAAGCAGTCTCATCCAAAGTTCAAAATCCTCAGCATAAACTAAATCTTCATCAAATAAAAATTTGTCTATTACTTTTTTTCTAATCATTAATGATGGGAGTACAAATTGTGTTCTGAATATAAAATTTATAATAGATATATTAGTTAAATTAAAATCAAATTTTTTTATTTTTTTCTGAAATTTATTAATATTTTTAATATCAATAAACTCATGGTCACATGCACAAATCTGAATCTTTGAATCTTCAAATACTTTTCTTTGGGTATCGACTTTCCAAGGGTGCCAAATATCATCACTATCTAAAAAAGCTATTAAGTCTCCTGAGCATGCCTTAACACCATTATTTCTAGCAGCAGCTGGGCCAAGATTTTTTTTATGCTCTAAAATTTTATATTTAATATTTATGCCAGTTAAACAATTTTTAAGTTTAAATAAGGTATTGTCTGAAGATCCATCATCAATAAAAATTACTTCAATATTATCAATAGCAGAAAGGTTTGTTATATTATAATCAATAAGTCTTCTTATAACCTTTTCATCATTATACAAAGGTATAATTATAGATATCATCTTTTCTTTTGGAGATTTGTTTGTATTAATAGGCTTCAAAAGGTCATAGTTTTTTGAAATTATATTTTTTCTTTTATTAAATACTCCAAAGTACTGATTTCTTGATGTATCCGAAATTATTTCTTGTTTTACATTTTTTTGTTTTTGTATTTTTAGAATTTTATTTCTTATAGATTTGTGATTGCCCAATTCAAATGTATGATCACTATCAAGTATTTCCTTTATAGCTGGAATATTACTTCCTATACATCTTATACCTACTGACAGTCCTTCTAAAATACATAAAGGATGGCCACCTTCAGTATAAGAGGGCAATACCTGAAGATTGCATAGTTGATAAAATGGTTTAACATTTTCCTGAAAACCATGAAATATTATTCTCAAACCTTTAGTGTAATTTATATAATCTTTAAGTGATGGGCCAGAACCAACGACATGTATGACTATATTATCTAAACCTCTGCAAGCATCAAAAAGATCAAGATGGCCTTTGTATTTAACTAGCCTAGCCACAATTAGAATATGAAAGTTATTGTCGTTTATTGGATAATTTTTAACATGTATAAAGCTATCATCTGGCCAATTAGGGATAAAATGATAAGTTTTATTTTGTAAAAGTCCCTTTTTATTATAATCAATTATTTTTTTATGCACAAAAGATGAAACACTAATTATGGAAGTAACATTCCTAAGATAATTCATAATTACCTTATTTTTTAACTTATTATAAAAATTGCTGTTCTCATAAAAATCAGTGTGCTTGACAGCTACAGTTTCTAAACCAAAATAACGAATAATATAACTTAAAGATGCTTCATTTGGTCCATTCAATATTATAGAGTTTGGTTTACTTATTATTATGAATTTTATTGTTTGAAATAATATCGAAATAAAATAAATAAATCTTATTTTTTTAACAAAAATAGCATTACAAATTGTTTTTTTATAAAGAATTTTTGAAGATGTTAAAATTGTTAAATCAAATTTTTTAGATAAAAGTTTTTCTAAATTTAGAAGATATGACTCACCTCCACCATAATACACAGCCATACTTATAATAAGAATTTTTTGACGTGATCCCATTAAGAAAATTGTTTTCTGAAAAAATTATTTAGCCCATTAATTCTTAAATCTAACTCATCAAAAGTATTATTTTCATTTACAGCAATTCGTGGAAGTGAATAAATATCTTTTATAGATATTTTTTTACAGTTAGTTGTAAACCCTAATTTATATCCCAATTTTTTGGTTATTTCAAATTCTCTTTTATTAACTTCCTGAAGATTTCCAAATGGGTACGCAATATAATTTATTTCATGACCAACAATTTTTTCTAGTATCTCTTTTGATTTTTTTATTTCTAATCCTACAAAACTTTCGGTTTCATTGGATAATACAGCATGAGAATGTGTATGTGAACCAATTGTAATCAACGGATGTTGATCAAGTTTCAAAATATGATCTCTATTAAGACAAAGGTTTTTAAAATTAGGCCTTTTTAATTGATTTATTTCTTTTAAAAACTTATTTTGATCTTTATAATTTAATTTAATTATAATTTTTCTTAAGTCTTTGAAGCACTTTAACTTTTGGTTAAATGTTATACATTTCCACATATTAACTTTGTTCTTTTTTATTATTTCTATTGTTTCATTTTTTTTAATTATGTTCCACAACTCATACCACCACATATGGCAATCACCATCTAAAAACCTAGTTGTAATAAAGATTGTTGCGGGGACATTATATTTTTCTAAAACAGGAAGTGCTAATTCAAAATTATCCAAATAACCGTCATCAAATGTAAGAACAATACAGTGTTTTTCTGATTTTTTTTTAAGTCTAAATAAAATTTTATCAATTGGAATAATTTCGTATTTTTTTGTTAAATTTTTTAAAATTTGATCAAAATTTTTTTCTGAAATAGATAGCCCAGAATTTGGATCTACATTATTTTGGATGTTCCCATTTCTATGAATTCTGTGAAACATTAATACTGAACATGGACCCCTCCATAAAGATATAAAGTTTGAAAATATAGCAACAGAAAATACTTTATAAATACACTTCTTTAGAAATTTTTTTAGTTTTGACGCCATTAACATTTTCTTTTTAAAACAACTAATTTTCTAACAAATTTATTATTTTGTATTTTTTTTTAAAACAATACTAAAAAAATAAAATAACACTATAAGTATTTTTTTATATAAATACTTAATATAATTTTAATTTATTTTTATTATATGGACTTTTATAATCACATTTATAAATAATTATAAGAATTGAAAATTTTTTCGAAAAAGTAATACAAGACTCTTAAGAGTTTTAATATTCTTTAGAGTTTCTCTTGCTTTCAAAAAAATCAGATATGCTTTCCCCCTCCAGGAATATGCTTCTATAATGTTATATAATTTCTCTTCAGAATTGCTCCATTCATATTTGTAACCTTCATCACCAATAGTAAAATCAAATACTCCAAAGCCCTTATCATGGCACCAATGTATTAGTTCTTCCATTAGCAACCTACCGGGAGAATATCGCGACCATTTATCACTAAAAGTGGGCATCAAAAAATAAAACTTTTTATTTCTTATAACTCCCCAATGAGTTGCTAAGATTTCATTATCTAACATCAACATTGATAAATGCATTCTTTCAGAATGATTGTTTGAAAAATTTTTGTAAAATTTTTTTAATTTCAAATTTTTAAAAATATCTTTTACGCCTGTTGAAATATATCTTTTACTCTTTTGAATAAAAAACACATTATAAAAATTATTAATATTCTCTTTTGAGTTTATAATTACAAATTTAAGTTCACCCTTTTCTTGTAGTCTTTTTCTTTGTCTTCTAGCATCATGTAATCTTTTTTTCTTAACATTTTTTTTATAATCATTCCAATCACCATTAATGTCAATTCGCAAAGAAAAATTGTTTGAAACTAGTGATTTATTTTGCTCAAAAATATTTTTAAAGTATTCAGGAATGTTTCTATAAAATTTAACATCATGTTCAGGAAGAATTTTATCTAATTTTTCCAGAAATTCGTTTTTAATATTAATTTTTTTAAGTTCTTTCGATATTAAGGGCGAAGAATAATCACTTTGATCCCCACCTAAAAATCTCAAAATTGAAATTCCCAACTTTTTATTAATACAAAATGGAAATAACATAATAGGAAAATTATTTTCAAAAACAACTATAAAAGCTAAATTTATTTTGGAATATTTACCGACAGTATTATACCAATTTTCGATCCAAAATAATTCACTGAAAATTTCATTTTTATAAAAGTTTTTTTTCTCTATTGTTTTCCAGTGTTTTCTAAGTTCCTCTGAAATACTATTATAAAGCTTAATTTGCACTATATATCCATTATATTTTTGTTAATGTGGTAATCGAGTTTAGATAAGTTTTTTCTACCATATATGGGAATCCACAGAAATCTCTGCCACCTTTTATAAGGTTTACCTTTCTTATATTTTATCTCTTTAGGGAGATTAGGCCATGAACGAATATCGATCCCGTTTTTCCACCCCCAGTTATACCAAAATTTGGTTTCATCATAATTTTTAGTGATAACTGGATAGCATAAGGGTATAGAATTTTTTTCAAGTGACTTGTATACAGGTTCAAGGGAGTCTTTCTTTAATATAAAATCTTCCCAAAATTTAAATTCTTGTCTTCTAAGCAGACTATTTTTAACTAAACTTTCTTTATTTATTTTTTGTATTATAAATTGGTTTAAACAATTATTTTCAATGTGAGCTTCATCCCATAATGTATCGTCCCAATATTTTGGCTGAAACCTAATTAATTTGTTGAAATCATTGTTGGTTTCTAAAATATTTTTTATTTTATGTTTTATAAACCATTTATAATAATGCAAAAAAAAGTTTTTTCTATATTTAATATTTAATTTAATTTTATATTTTTTCTTTAAATAGAGAGCTCCCCCAAAGGGAATATTAAACGATTTTCTTGGTGATGAAAATATTATATCCCCCAATTTATTTTCTTTCTCTGCATTTTCTACATAGCCATATCCATGAGAGCTATCCTCAACCAATAATAAAGAGTTTTCTTCACAAATTTTTTTTATCCTATCTAAATTTTGAAAAAAACCAAAGTAATGAACTATCATAAGTGTCTTTACACTACTATCAATCTGCTCTTGAATACTTCTTATACTTGGAGAAAAGTTCTTTTCAATTTTATAAAATTTTATATTTAAACCAATTTCCTCTAAGGGCTGAATAATAGCATCACATATGAATTCTGGTATTAAAATACTTGATGCTTTTTGAATATTAGCTGAAATTAATCCAAACTTTAGAGCAGTTCTTCCATATTCAAAATAGAATTTATTATAATTTTTCAATTTCATATGCTTTATAATTTTCAGAGATGTATTAATTGTATTTTTGATATATATAAATATATCGAAATCTTGATTTCCCCATTAGCAGCAAAGATTGAATAATTACATTATAAATTGGCTTTAAGTACTCTATCCCTAAAAATACTTTTGAAATGCCAATAGGAATTAACCTTTTTTCAGATATTTTTTTGTAACCAATACTGTTTAGTTTTTTATTCATCTTTTCACTAACATTACCAAAACCATATTTTTCATTTGACATTGATAAAATTATATAACCATTTCTATTTAATATTTGTGAGAATTTTTCAAAATAATATAAATGGTTTTTGATGTCATCTGTTCTACTAAAAGGATAAAATTCTTTAGCATGTATGAAATTAAATTTGAGTTTAGAAAAATTATCTATATCATCAGCAGATTGAAAAAAAAATTTTACTTCCTTATAAGTCTTTCTTGCAACTATAATGGCGTCCCTAGAAATATCTATACCAAAAACATTAAAATTAAGTTCTTTAAATTTATTTGTCAGAATGCCAACTCCACATCCAACATCTAGTAGATTACCTGATGGGATTATTTTATATTGTTTTAAAATTATTTTTAATGATCGTAAGTATTCGGTTGCTTGAGAATCAGTTGATATTCCATGATTTTTTAAAAATTTGCTATTCGGATTTTTTTTGTAAGCAGAATAAGATTCAAAGATAGAAAAATCTTCAAAATTTTTATTTGAACTATTTGTTCTGTCTTGTATCTCTTGTTTTTTTTGTCTATCAGGCAATATCCATCTATTTTCTTTTTCTATCACTTTATTTCCTCTATTTAGGTAAGATATCCCCTTTAATTTTTTTAATAGTAGTAAAAAAATTAAAGGGGAAAAACATTAATAAATGTAGGATTGACCATTTTAGGCTAAGGTTTATTAAAGGTTTTATTTTTTTTCTAGCCTCAAAATTCTTTCTTTTAGACCATAAATTTATAGCTTCTTCATATCTTATTAAATTTTTTAAAAATATTAACTCATCGGCATATGATTTTTCAAATTGAGGTATTAATGACTTAAATTTTTCAATCATCATTATGCGTTCAATAGGAAATAATTCTGATCGTCTCCATGTCCAGCTATTGTTGTGCACACGCCATTTCGCTAGTACTTGATCAACATATGCTAATTGCCATTTATGAGCTATTCGTAAAAACAAATCATATTCTTCAATCATTTGGAACCTATCATCAAAATAATGATCTAGAGTATCAAGTGATTTTTTCCTTATTACAACAGTTTCCAAAGATATAAAATAATTTTTTAATAACTCTTTAAAAACATTTCCTTCTTTTGGTTTTATTTTTTTATATAGCTGTTTTTCTTGATTATTTTTGTTAAAAAAAATAGTGTCAGTTATAACCAGACCAACCTTTTCTGATTTAAATTTTGGTATTTGAAGTGATAATTTTTTTGGCATCCATACATCATCACAATCTAAAAAAGCTATAAATTCACCCTGAGATTTTTGAAGAGCTAAATTCCTGGCTTGGCCTAAAGGATAATTTATTTTAGATTTAAAAACTTTTATTCTTTTATCTTTAAATAATTTAATTATTTTTAAAGAATTGTCTGTTGAAGCATTATCCCAAAAAATTAGTTCCCAATTACTGAATGTTTGATTTAATATACTGTTTACTGATTCTTCTAAAAATTTTTCACCATTATAGCAGTTCATTATTATGCTGACTTTAGACGAATTAATCATGGTGCTTGTATTCCAAAAATTTATCGAAGAAATTCCTTAATTGAATTTACAACAAACTTTACATCACGTTCAGTTATATCAGTATGTAGTGGTAAAGTAAGAATTTCATTAAAAATTTTCTCAGACTGCTCTAATCTTTCCTGATTAAATTTCTTAAAAAAAGAAAGAGTGTGGTTTAAATTATAATGAATTCCAGTTTGGATCCCATTTTCTAAAAGGTAATCTCTCAATTTTTTTCTATTTTTTAAACCAGGCACTCTGATTACATATATATGAGGTACTATTTGATCGTAATCTCTTTTAAAGGTTTTTACATTGTGTACGCTTAAAAATTCTTCATCATAAATTTTTGCAATTTTTTTTCGAATTTTTGCAAATTTATAGAATTTATTGAGTTGCGATATACCTATAGCAGCCATTATGTCACTCATATGATATCTCCAACCTTGAGTATTAACATTAAATTCCCATGATCTTTTATTAATATATCTCATTTCTGAATCTTTTGATATGCCAAGAAGCCTTTTATCTTTTACAAGTTTTATTAAATTTTTATCATTGGAAACTATGCATCCACCTTCTCCAGATGTAATATTTTTTATACCATCAAAACTGAAACATGAAATATCACCAAAATTTCCTATAAGCTTTCCTTTATAAAAAGAGCCAAAAGCATGTGCTGCATCTTCTATTACACGTAAATTATATTTGTACGCAAAATCATATATATCATTAAGATTTCCTGGGTCACCACTGTAGTGAACTGGCATTATCGCTTTAGTTTTGATATTAATCTTGTTTTTTAATTTTGATAAATCTAACAATAGATTTTCGCAATTAATATCACAGGCTATTGGTATCAATCCAGCTGCAGTAATAGCTTGAAATGAAGCAACATATGTTAATGTCGGTAATAGAACTTGGTCACCTCTATTAAAACCACAGCTTTCAAGTGCCAATTGAAGCGCGGACGTACCACTTGAAACACATATTGCCGTCCTACCAAAAAATTTTGATAGATTTTTTTCAAAAGCATTAACTTTTTCACCCATACCCAAATATTCTTTATCTAAAACCTCCATGACAGCTTGTTTTTCGTCATTGGAAATGCTGGATTTAGACAATCTAATTAGATTATTTTCCATGGCGGTTTTCCCGAAGCCCATAACTCTTCTAGACTTTCTTTATCTCTAACAGTATCCATACAGTGCCAAAAATCATCATGACAGTATGCCATCAGTTCTCCATTTTTGACAGCTAATTCTAATGGATCTCTCTCTAAAATTGTTTCATCATTATAAATATACTTAAAAAAATCAGGCTCTATTACAAAAAAGCCTCCATTAATCCATCCACTATTTATTTGTGGTTTTTCAGTAAAGGACTTTACTGTTTCACCATCAATATCAATTTCACCAAATCTTGCTCCTGGATGAACAGCTGAAACCGTGACTAGTTTTCCATGTTTCTTATGAAATTCAATTAATTTTGTTAAATTTATATTTGATAATCCATCACCATAAGTTAATAAAAATGTCTCATCACCAATAATTTTTTGCATTCTTTTTACTCTACCACCTGTCATAGTATTTATGCCAGTATCAACCATAGTTATCTTCCAATTCAAGTCTACTTTATTATGGATTTTTTTTTCACCTGTTGATAAGTCAACAGAAAAATCTGTATTTAAATAATGGTAGTTTAAAAAATACTCCTTGATAATTTCAGCCTTATAGCCTAGGGCTAAGAAAAATTCTTCATGCCCAAAGGTGGAATAATAGTTCATTAAATGCCATAAAATAGGTTTTCCACCTATTGGAACCATTGGTTTAGGAATTGTATTTGTATATTCTGCTATTCTTGTTCCATATCCTCCAGCTAAAATTAACACTTTCATATGATCTTATCCCAATTAAATTTAATTTTATCGATTGCAATATTCTCCATTTCATTTGGATCATGTATAATATTTGCAATATTTAGTATAAGACTATTTTTTTTGCTTAAGCCCTTAAAGCCAAAACACAATAATGGAGGTATAGTAACTCTAAAATAATTATCCTCGCCAACAACTAACTCATTAAAATGGCCGTATTCAATCGAGTTTTTCTTATCATCATGAATTACAACTGATATTCTTCCTATTGGCACAATAAGGTTTACTGTCATTTCATTATGCTTTTTCCAAGCCTTAATATGATTATGTTTAATGCTTGAAAAATAAGCTTCACCAAAACCACAAAAACTACTCTCATTTATTTTTAAAGCATGCATAACATCTCCACCATGGACAGTAATTCTTTTTATAGGGGTTAAAATTACTCCATTAATTAAATTGTCCAAGACTTATGCCTTTCTTGAGCCTTAGTAGTAAAGAATTCTATTTGTTTGACAGTATGTTTAAACATATCATTTTTATCAGATTCATAAAATTTTTTATACCATTCAATTGTCAATTTTATAGTTTCTTTAAAATTTAGAGTTGGCTTCCAATTTAATTCATGCAAAGCTTTATCACAATTCAATTTTAAAAGACCAGCCTCATAGACTTTTTTATTAATAATTCTATTTTCCTCCCACTTTACATTTTTCCAGTGCTTTGACATTTCTTTTATTAAACTCAAGACCGTTGAGTTTTGTTCAGCTGAAGGACCAAAATTATATGATTCAAAATTTATGGAATTCTCAAAAAGTTTTTTTCCTAAAAGTAAATAGCCACTTAAAGGCTCTAATACATGTTGCCAAGGCCTTGTTGCATTTGGGTTTCTCAAACTAACAGTCATATCATTTGACCATGATTTTATACAGTCAGGTACTATTCTATCCTTTGCCCAGTCGCCTCCGCCTATTACATTTCCTGCTCTGCCTACAGCTAATTTAATTTTTTCTTCATCATTTTGAAAATACGAATTTATATAAGTTTTAATTGCAAGTTCAGCCATTCCTTTCGAAGCACTATATGGATCTTTGCCACCGAAAGAGTCTGTTTCTTTATAGCCCCATACCCACTCTTTATTATCATAAACTTTGTCACTAGTAATAATAATAGAAATAATATTTTTATTAAATATTCTGATAGCTTCTAAGATTGTTGCTGTTCCGATAGCATTTACATATAAAGTCAAAAGAGGATCTTGATAAGACGGTCTCACAAGAGCTTGGGCAGCTAAATGAAAAACAAAGTCTGGCTTATGTATATTAAATAGCTTTATTAAACTCTTTAAATCAGTAATGTCAGCTCTTTCATCTCTTATAAGTTTATTTAAGTTAGCACTATCAAATAAAGAAGGGCTTGTTGGCACTTCGTTAGATACTCCTATGACTTTTGCGCCTAAATGAAGTAACCACGCAGTTAACCACGATCCTTTAAAACCTGTATGTCCTGTAATCAATACTGTTTTGTTTTTATAAATATTTTTAAGGGACATAACTTTTCTTATAATGTCTTTTTAAATACATAGATACATACACCATAATTAAAAAACAAATTTATTTTTTTCATAAAAGGAATTTTGTAATTTTTAGAGTTTCTTTTGTGCATTTTTTTAATTTTAATTATCTCAATATTTTTAACTTTATTAATAATTTTATCAAATTCTTTTTGGTCTCTTAAAAAACCTACAAATTTTTGAAAAGATTTATTGTTTTTATTTCTAATAATATTTTTTAAAAATAATTTAAGTTTCATAATTGGAGTAATCCAAGAATAGCACCAAACCACGCCTACTCCAGAAGGTTTCATGACTCTTAAAATTTCCCTTAGGTGCCTTTCACACTGATCGTTTGAAAGTGCATAAATAACACTACCTGAAAAAGCAGAATCAAATATATTGTCTTTGTAGGGTAAACTTATAGCTTCAACTGGGTGATTGATAGATTTAAAGCGATCTTTTGAAATATTATTTTTAATAAAAATTTCTATATTTTTAAGTTCTCTAAAAAAAATTAAATCTGATACATAAAATTGTCTTTTTAATTTTTGATTTTTTATCAACCAGTACTCTCTTTCTCCAAATCCTGATGCTACTGAACAAGTTTTCCCAACAGGTAAAACTTCATCCAAAAAAATATTTATTTTTTCAGAAAACTTATCAGGATACTTTATTTGATCATCTAATTTAA
>MDTB01078200.1_pt1 | contig 14371 bp, 13 predicted proteins | sample 811161 | NCBI WGS metagenome assembly MDTB01 (sample SAMN05326650, study PRJNA326480) | marine metagenome | isolation source: seawater | place: Mediterranean Sea | collected 2009
AATGGTGGGCCGTGTTGGTTACGCTCCAACTACCCCTGCAATGTCAATGCAGTACTCTACTATTGAGCTAACGGCCCTAAAAAAATTTATATATTTATATCATTTTTTTTTGAAAAAATATTTGTTTCTTTGTTTACAGCGTACATTAATGAAAAATTAATCATAAATAAAGTAATGCTAAAATTGTTAAAAAATGCACCACTTGGCAATATTGGAACAAAATTAATTATCAAAAATACGAGGCAACCAGCTTGAACATAATTTCTACTATCAACTATTTTTCTGATTATTCGAAAAGCTAGATAAAAAATTATTGATAGAATTATTATTGTCCCAATTATTCCATGCTCAGATAACATCTCAATATAAACTTGGTGAGGATGAGTTTGACACCAGTATTCCTTATGAATTGATTTTTTATTAGTATCACATGTTTCAACTCTATAATTCTTGTTACCTACACCAAACCAAGGATTATTCTTAAAAACATAAAAACCGGACTTATAAAGTTTTAAATATAAACTCCTATCAAAAAAATCTTTCCTTTCATCTTCTGATTTTATTTTACTATAAATTTGATCTATATATCTTAATTTAAGATAATCTGAGAAGTTAATTGCAAAAAGGAAAATTGCAAAAAAAAGCAATAAATATCGAAATTTTTTGTTTGAATTTAAAATAATCAATTATTGAAAAAAAAATTACAATACCAATTAAAGCTTTTAAACCGTTTGATCTTTCGCCTGTGAGCATTATTCCAAGTAGACAAAATAGAATAATTATAAATCCAATTAATTTAAAAATTTTTGGTGTTTTAAAAATATTTAAAATATAGCCAAAGATTATGAAAGAGAACCCACAAATAAATGACCCGGCTATAGGTTCATTTCTAAAAAAACTTACAACTCTATCACCATGAGGTTGTAGAACTCCGTTAATTTCTACTTTCCCAAAACCTAAAATGTTACTACCAGTAAACCTCTCTACATAAATATCAACTAAAACTATAAAAAAAACAGTTGTCCAAATCTTAAAAATACTTTCATTTTTTTCATTTATTGAGAAAAGATAATTTACCATTATGAAAAAAAGGATGAACCTTGCAAAACCAAAATTTCTAGAAATTCCTGACATCATATCAACCGAGATTATTGAATTGAATACAAGATATAAATTAAGAACTATTAAGAGAAAAACTGGTTTAAAATCGTAAATCTTCATATCGCTTTTATGAAAATAAATGAACACAAAGCACAAACTAAATAAAATAGTATTAATCAATGAAACACTCGAACCTAAAATAATTGAAATAGGTAAAATAGAAAAAAATATTTTTGGAATATTTGTTTTAATATTATTCATCTTCTTATTTAAATATTCTACATGCTATTCTATTTGATTTATGAACGGTATTTGAGTCTTCTTTAATTATCTCAACATGTTCAAAAATATTTTTGAAGTGTTTTGGTCTAATTGTATCGAATATTAATATAGAGTCTTTTTTCATTACTTCTTTTAGATAGTTTGAATATATTTCAAAATCATAGTGGTAGTCTAAGGAATAAATAGATATTATTATATCAAAATCATTCTTTGGAAAATCTTTTTTATCAAAATCAAATATTGAATATTTTTTCTCTGAAATTTCGTTACTTTTAAGAAAAAAATCTAACTGGCTTAAGTAGTTATATCCCTCTTTGTTTAAATTGTCCCAACCATATTTAATTTTTTCTGATACATAATTTTTCTCAATAAATGAAACATGTGCATCAGTAAGAAACTTAAGTATCAAAACTTCTAGCCCTCCAATACCAGCCCCTATGCTTAAGAATTTTTTTCTATTAATTATAAATTTTTTTATCGTACTAAATTCATCTCTCATTACTTTTGAGTAATTTACAGAAATTTCATCAATATTTATAAAGTATTTTGAGAACACTTTTGAAAATAAATATCTTCCAAATATTTTCCTAATTTTTTTTAAATTTTTATCTGCGAGTTCTATCCTTTGCAACAACGCAAGTTGAGCTAAGTTCCTGTTTATCTTAAAAGACTCCATTTTTTTAATTTTTGATAAATCCTTTAACTATCAAATTATTCTTGATTAAATCAATTTTTTAAATTTGACCAGATAAAGACTTGCTTGTTTTGTTTTTGCTTTTCATTTTATCGAAAAAATATTTCTTGTATGGATTTTTAGAAATCCTATTGCAATAAGTATAATACAAAGTCCTCCTATTATTTTTGGAAAAATTTTTTTTTGATTTGTGAGGAACTTTGTTTGAAAAAATTAAAATATCCCCAATTGATAAGTTTATTGATTTAAATTTTAATTTCTTAAGATGCCTCGTGTTAATATCGGGGGTACCGTTTTTTTTTGTGTTCAAATATAGAGTTTGAAAATCAAAATCCTCTATTTGTGAAAGTTCTATAGTCCCATTAGTCTTGTTACAATCATCTAATGCAACTAAAACATTAACAAAATAATCACTGTACTCATACCATCCCTTTTTATTTTGATTATTTTTATTTTTAAAATAAAAGATCCCATCATAGTGTGGGCTAAATCCCTCTCCCCCTGGAGGTTTTGCGTTAAATTTATCCTTAAAGATGACTAATTTTTTTTTTAAAAAGCGGTTTAAAAAGTTTAATATTTTTTTATTCACAAATTTAAGGTTTTTTCCCTTATCAAACAATCTTTCAATTCTTCTCAAATTGCCATTCCTGTCAAAGTAAATATCCGTATTTTCAGAATTAGAAACTTCCTCAAGAATTTTATTAATTAATTTTTTAGAGAAAAATTTTTTGATTTTTATAAAACCTTTTTTCTTGAATTTGTTAGTTTGTAGGCTCATTGATATATTAATATATATTTTTTTTAATTATGATATTAGTATTTATCATAAAATATTAATCTTTTTATTAAAATGTCAGAAAAAATAATTATTTTCATTCCTTCGATAGAAGATGGAGGGGTTGAAAAGAATTTATTTATAATATCTAACTATTTATCAAAAAAAAACAAAAATACCTGTCTCATTACTTGCTCAAATGACAAAATTAATAAAATTAATCAAAAAAACCTTCAAATAATAAAACCAAAATTTATCAGTTTTGAAAAATCATCACGAGGAATTAAATATTTCGTAAGTTTATATTTGTTAATTAAAATTTTAATTAAAGAAAAAAAAACTTTAATATTAAGTTTTCAAGCGAACTTGTATTGTTCAATACTTTGTAAGTTATTTGGAAGGAAGATTGTAATTAGATCAAATTCTTCATCTTATGGATGGGAAGGGGGGTATCTTAAAAAAAGGTTATTTAAATTACTATTTTCACTCCCAGACAAGATTATAGTAAATAGTGAAGATTTGAAAAAAGAGTATAAAAAGAAATTTGGTATAGATCCAGTTTGTATTTTTAATCCCTTAGATAAAAAAATCCTAAATCAAAAATCAAATTTTAAAACAAAAAATCATTTTGGATTGCAAAAAAAAATACTAAAAATAATTAATATTGGACGATTAGTTGACCAAAAAAATCAAATCGAATTTTTAGAGGGATTAAATAAAATAAAGAATAGTGTAAAATTTAAAGCATTAATATTAGGTAAAGGGAATTTAAAGCTCCAATATCTTAATTATATCAAAAATAACAATTTGACTGAGCTTATTAAAATTATAGACTTTCAAAAAAATCCATACAATATTTTAAAACAGGCAGACCTGCTCATTCTTACTTCAAAGTATGAGGGTATGCCAAATGTAATTTTAGAAGCATTGGCATTAAAAGTTGATGTAATTTCATCTGATTGTCCAACCGGACCTAGGGAACTAATCAATAAAAGATGGCTTTATAAAGTTGGAAAAACAGATCAGCTTTCTAAAAGGATAATAGATTATTATAAAAATTACTTCATTAAAAAAAAGTTTAAAAAAAAGATAAGTAACAATAAACGTGTTCTCAAAAAATTTGATTTTTATGAAAATTTAAGAAAATATGATAAAGTAATTAAAGAATTTCTAAACAAAAATTAGAAAAAATGTTCCTTAAACGAATTTTAAAAAAAACATCCCCTAAACTTTATAAAGGTTTGAAGTTAGCAAACTCGAATATTTCTTTTTCGGGTTGGGGTATGACTTTAACCACGACTAATAATCCTTGGGAAAAAACAAATTCTAAAATCCATAATTATTTTAATAGTCTTAATAAAAATTTGTTATCTCTTGTTGAAAAAGGCAAATTTAAATTAAATCAGTTTAAAGCAAATGATAAAAAAAAAATGAAGAAAGTGGAAGAATTATCTTGGAGGCATTATCTTTTATTTATGCTGGCTATTTTTGCAGTGAAAAAAACCAAGATTAAAAAAAAGGTTTTTGTAGAATGTGGAGTAAGTGATGGACTGACTTCTTATTTTATAATAAATGCTATTAACAAATTTACTTCTAATTATTTTTGTTTTTTATTTGACTCTTGGAGCGTAATGAAAAACGTTAGCAAGAAAAAGGAAGAAGAAAAAATGGTTGGAAGTTTTGACAAAATAAATATTAATGATACGAAACTTAACTTAAAGAAATATACTAATAAAATTAATTTTATAAAAGGTTTGATACCTGATAGTTTTAAAAATCAAAATAGGATTAAGAATATAACAATGTTGCATATTGATCTTAATTCTGCATTAGCAACAGAAAAAAGTTTAAATTTTTTTTTTAAAAAAATTGTATCTAATGGAATAATAGTTTTTGATGACTACGGCTGGAAAGATTTTGAACTTACAAAAATCTTAGTTGATAAGTTTTTAAGAAATAAAGACGGCTTGTTTCTCCAGTTACCTACGGGTCAAGGAGTCTTCATAAAAAAATGAGTAAATTACAAAACATTTTTGAAAATTTAGAATTGTATTGCACTAAACATCAAAAATATTTCGAAATTTACGAGGAAATTTTATCTAAATATGTTGATAAAAAAATTATAATTGTTGAAATCGGTGTTCTTAGTGGAGGAAGTTTGCTTATGTGGAAAAAATTTTTTGGTGAGAAAGCGAGAATTATAGGTATTGATCTTAATGAAAAAGCAAAAGAGTTGGAAAAATACGGTTTTGAAATATTTATTGGTGATCAATCTAAACCTGAATTTTGGAAAACTTTTTTTAGTAAAATAGGTCCAATAGATATCCTTATTGATGATGGTGGTCACAGCAATTTAGATCAAATAATTACAACAGTAAACGTAGCCGAAAAAATTAAAGATGGTGGAGTTATTGTAATAGAGGACACTCATTCTAGTTACCTAAAAAAGTTTTCTAATCCAAGTAAATATTCTTTTATTAGTTTTAGTAAAAAATTGGTTGATGATATAAATTTTAAATTTCCAAATTTAAGAAAATTCAATTTCTCGCTCAATGATTACATCTACTCAATAAGTTACTTTGAGAGTATTGTTTGTTTTCACATTGACACAAAAAAATGTCTTACTAACGAAAAAATTAAAAATAAAGGGAGTAAAATTATTGTAGAAGATAAAAGAGTATTAAATATGGGTGAAAAAAATAGAATTAAAAATTTTATTAGTAATATTTTTAGTAAAAACACTTTGAAAAAATATTTTGATTAATCGCATATGAAATTGTTTGTTTTTGTCTTCAAATATCGTTTTAGGAGATCTGCTTTTAATAATTTTTTAAAAATTAAAAATTTAAATAATTATCGAATCCTGGACCTCTCAGGTCCCTTAAAATATTATTTAATTGGTTTTCCTCTTTTAATTCTCAATAAACTTTTATTATCAAAATCAATTGTATTCATCTCTTGTGATGGAAAACCATTTTTAAAAAATAACGGTGTCAATATTTGGTTTGGTGGTACAAGTTTAAAAACTTCAGAGTTGTTTAGAAACAAACAAAATAATTGTTATGTTCTCGAAAATTTTTACAAGAAAGAAAAAAATCTAATCCGATTTGCACCAACTTCAATCAATAAAACTCTGTTAAAAAAAAATTTCCAAATAATTTATTTATCTGAAATTAGAGTAAATCCTAGCGAAAAAGTGAAAAAAATTTGGAAAGATAATAAAACAAAAATAATGAAAAATTTTTTAATTATTGAAAAAAAAGATTTTTGGAAAAAGTATAAGATAAATAACTTTGAAGAAATACAAAAAGATTATATTCAAGTTAGGAATTTGATAAGACTAGAAACCGTAATTGAACTTAAAAAAAAGTTTAAGAAAAGATTTAGAATTTTTGGTAATACTTGGAAAGATTATGTTAAGGATGTTGAAGAAAGTAATTATGATAAAAAATTTATTAAAAAATTGTACAGTGGAAATCTTTGTCTAGACTTTGGATCTAAATGGGGATCGGAGGCGCTGTACCAAGATCTATTGAAATTATTGAAAATGGAGGAACTTTACTCCAAGCTGAACAAAAAAATAGCAAAGAAATTTTTGGAAAAAATTCTAAAGAATTAATTTTTAGTTCAATTATAGATTTAAAAAAAAAAATTTCAAAAATTGAAAAGAATAATGGGGATTACTTCGTAAAGCTTATCAATTTAAATAAAAAAAAATTTGAAAAAATAAATGAAAAAACATTAAAAAAGATAAGAGATATCTCGTTAAATTCCTTCTAATAAAGTTTTTTATTTTTTATAAACCAGCTACTTGTTTGTACCAAAGCTGTTTTAAAATTTGTAAATCTAAATCCATTTAATTTACTTAAAATTTTTCTGTTATTACCGTGAGTTTTCAAAATATCAGCCTGTTGTCTTTTAGCCATTATTATCCTAGGCCTTCTTTTTATTACTTTGTCCAAAATACTAATTATTTTAAGGAGACCAATTGGTTGATTAGAACATAAATTAAATATCTCATTTTTATTATTTGCTGTTTTAATCAATTTAAATAATACTTTTATGACATCATGAATATACGTAAAGTCTCTATAATGTTTTCCACGATTATTTAATATAAATTTTTTTTTATTGGTGATTGAGCTAAGGTACTTGAATAAAAACATATCAGGACGACCCCACTCTCCAAAAACAGTAAAAAATCTTATTCCAATTGATGGAAATTTATAATTTTCATAGAACAACTTTGATGTTTCTTCATTAAATTTTTTTGTCAAACCATACAGATTTAATGGATCTAAAAATTCTCCTTCTTTCAAAGGAAATTTTTTTGACTCTCCGTAAACAGAGGAAGATGATGCATAAATAAACTTTTTAACTTTATAATCTTTTGAACTTTTAATTATATTTAAAAATCCATTGACATTTGACTCGATATAAGCGTCAGGGTTAACCACTGAATATCTCACTCCAGCTTGGGCGGCTAAATGAACAACACAGTCTATTCTGTTTTTTTTAAATAAATCTTTTACTTTTTTTTTATTTGAAATATTAAATTTAAAGTAAGAAAACCTTTTATATTTTCTAAGTTCACTTACTCTTTTTTTTTTTAATTTTACAGAATAATAATCGTTTTCACTATCAACACCAATTACTGATATTTTCTTATTTGTTTTCAATAAGTATCGTGAAAGATTAAATCCTATAAATCCTGCTGCTCCAGTTATCAAAATTTTCATTGTTTATTTTTATATAATATTTATAAACCAACCTGTTATAAACTATTTTAAAATTTAAAAAATTGAAAAAAAAAATTTTACCTGCTATTATCGGTCTCGGGTATGTTGGGCTTCCTGTCTTTTTGAGGCTTCAAAGAAAATTTAAGACTATCGGATACGATATAAACAAAAAAAGAGTTATTTCATTAAATAAAAAAATTGATCATAACAGGGAGTTTAAACCCAACAACCTAAGAATATTAAATCGTTCAGAGATAACATCTGACAAGAAAAAAATTAAATCTACTAATTTTTATATCATTTGTGTCCCCACTCCTATTTTTGAAAATAAAAGACCAAATTTAGGTCCATTGGTTTCAGCAACAAGAGCAATTTCAAAGATTATAAAAAAAGGTGATATAATTTTCTATGAGTCTACCGTTGCACCGGGAACAACAGAAAAAATGACAAGGATATTAGAACTAAGATCAAAAATGAAAGAGGGTAAAGATTTTTGTGTCGGTTATAGTCCAGAAAGAATCAACCCAGGAGATAAAAAAAATGTCATAGAAAAAATTAATAAAATCGTTGCATTTGAGCATAAAAATAATTCAGAAATTTTGAAAATTAAAAAGGTTTATAAAAATTTATCTAAAAAGATCATTTTTTCAAATAAAATTAAAGAAGCTGAAACTGCAAAAGTAATTGAAAATATTCAAAGAGATCTGAATATTGCGTTTATAAATGAAATATTGGTCTTCTCAAGAAAGTTTGGTCTTGATTTTAAAAAAATTTATAATCTTGCAAGCTCAAAATGGAATTTTGTGAGATTTAAACCAGGCCTAGTTGGTGGTCACTGCCTTCCAGTGGACCCATACTATTTATCTAACTTTTCATTGTCCAAAAATTTTAAGTTAAAAACTGTTCTCGCTGGTAGAGAAGTAAACGAAAAAATGGTTGAATTTTCTGTCGATCAAATAAAAAGAGAATTTCCAAAAAATTTTAAAAATAAAAAAATTCTGCTGATGGGTCTATCATATAAGCCAAATGTTTCGGATATCAGAAATTCTTTAAGTTTAAAGATTTATCAAAAAATAAAAAGAAAGTGTAAAAATACTTATGCCTTCGATCCTTTATGTACTAAAAAGGATCAAATAAGTTATAAGATTAACAACTCTCTCAAGGATGAAAAGTACGATTTAGCAGTAATTTTAACAAAGCATAAAATTTTTAAAAATGTTATAAAAGATTTAGTGCATAAAAAAATAAAGATATTAAATTTGTTTACATAACTAATTCTAAAGAAACTATGAAAAAAAAAAGGGTTTATGTTGGTCTTTCTGCAGATATACTTCATGAAGGACATATAAACATTTTAAAATTTGCAAAAAAACTTGGACACGTAACAGTCGGGCTTCTCACAGATCAAGCGATATCTACTTACAAAAAATTCCCTCATTTGAATTACGATCAAAGAAAGATTGTAGTTGAAAATATTAAATTTGTTGACAAAGTTATTCCTCAATACACTATGGATTATAGTGATAATTTGAAAAAGCTAAAGCCAGACTTTGTTGTTCATGGAGATGATTGGAAAACTGGAATTCAAAAGAATTCTAGATCAAACGTAATAAAAGTTTTAAAAAAATGGTCAGGTAAGTTGGTTGAAACTAAATATACCAAAAATATCTCATCTTCTAAAATCAAAGCAAAATTTATGGAAATTGGCACTACTCCAGAAATAAGAAAATCAAAACTAAGTAGGATGATAAATTCAAAAGAAATAGTAAGAATATTAGAATGTCATACTCCTTTAACTGGTCTCATTATTGAAAAGCTCAATTATGTTAAAAAAAATAGATTTTCGGAATTCGATGGAATGTGGTCATCTAGCTTAACTGACTCTGCACTCAGAGGAAAACCAGATAACCAATCAGTTGATTATTCGACAAGAATCAATTTATTAAATGAAATAACAGAAGTTACAACTAAACCTATTATATTTGATGGTGATAACGGTGGAAGAATTGAACATATACCATACTTAGTAAAATCTCTTGAGAAAGCTGGTGTATCAGCACTTGTTATAGAAGACAAAATAGGTTTAAAAAAAAATTCATTGTTCAAAAAGCAAAAAAATACAAAACAAGATACTATTAAAAATTTTTGTGAAAAGATCAAAAAAGTAAAGGGGGTAAAATTTTCAGATGATTTTTATTGTATTGCAAGAATCGAAAGCTTTATTCTTGGAAAAGGTTTGAATGATGCTTTAAAGAGAGCAGAGGCATATTCCAAGGCAGGTGCTGACGCTATCTTAATTCATAGCAAAGAAAAAACACCTAAAGAAATATTTAACTTTGCAAAAAAATTTAAAAAGAGTAATTATTTTAAACCTCTTGTAGCTGTACCTAGTACTTACTCACAAACTTCAGAAAACCAATTGATAAAACATGGTTTTAAAATTGTTATATACGCCAATCATCTTTTAAGAGCTTCCTATCCAGCAATGCTGAGTGCAGCAAAAAAAATATTGATTAACAAGAGATCTTTTGAGCTAGAGAAGGAAAAAAATTTTACTTCTATAAAGGAAATAATAAATTTAATAAAATAATAAATAATGATTAACCCAAAAAAATTACTCAATTTTTTGAAGAACAAAAATATCAATTTTTTTACTGGAGTTCCAGACAGTATTCTTAAAAATTTTACTTCTTCAATTCCAAATAGTAAAAATTTTATAGTTGCAAATGAAGGGTCAGGGATTGCATTGGCTACAGGATACTATCTAAAAAAGAAAAAAATTCCATGTGTCTATATGCAAAATTCTGGTCTGGGGAATGCTGTAAATCCTTTGGTCTCATTAGCGCACAAGAAAGTTTACTCAATACCTATGGTTTTGCTAATTGGTTGGAGGGGAAAACCTGGAATTAATGACGAACCACAACATAATGTCATGGGTAAAATTACAAAAAAAATTTTAAATCTGCTAGATATTAAAAATACAACACTTAGGAATGACAAAGATTTTAAAAATTTAAGTAATATTATAACTTATTCAAAAATTAATAGTACCCCTGTTGCTTGCCTCATTCCACCAAATGCTTTTTCGTCAAAATTAAAGCTAAGGAATAATAATTCGTATCTCAAGTTTGAGGTCAAAAGGCATGAGGTAATCGAGACCATACTAAACATTATTGGTAAGAAAAATAATTACGAATTAATTTCAACGACAGGTTATACCTCAAGAGAGCTCAACCAAATTGCAGTCAGAAAAGGTAATTTAAAATGTAAAATATTTTATACCCCAGGTTCTATGGGACATGTTGGAAATATCTCTTTAGGTTCTTCAATGAATAATAAAAAAAAGACAATGTGTCTAGATGGAGACGGTTCAATTTTAATGCATTTTGGTTCTTTAAACGATATAGCAAATTTCGCAGGAAAAAATTTTAAGCATATTCTTCTTAATAATAATTCGCATGAGAGTGTAGGTGGTCAAACAACCAAATCAGGTAAAATTGATTTTAAAAGAGTTGTAATGGGTTTGGGATATAAAAATTATTTACAAATAAGAAAAAAGCAAGAATTAAAAAAAAAAATAAATCTTTTTTTAAAGTCTAAAGGTCCATCCTTTTTGGAAGTTAAAATTTGTGATGGCTCAATTAAAAATTTGACAAGACCGAAAAATTTCGAACTAATTAAGAAAAAATTTATAAGTAAATGATTGACACTGAAAGAAAATTAATTTCTTTTTTAAAAAGATATAATAAAAAAAAAGTCTTTATACTGAGTGGACAAAATTCGTATTTCAAAAATAAAATTGATAGATTATTTGATAAATCTCTTCCAAACAAACATTTGTTCATCAAACAAAATAAAATACCATTATTTACGGAATTAAAAAAAATAGTAAAAAGTTTAAATAACTTTGATCCAGATCTTATAATTGCGTTTGGGGGTGGCTCAGCTATAGATTATGCAAAAATTGCTAACGTTGTATCTGATTTGTCAAAAATAAAAGAAATTGTTATCGATCAAAAACAAAAATTAAAAAAAAAATGTAAGTTACTTGCGATACCAACGACAGCAGGTTCAGGAGCTGAAGTAACCCCATCTGCTGTAATATATTACAAAGGTAGAAAATATTCTTTGGAAGGCTCTGAAATTCTTCCCGATTTTTATTTTTTAATTCCAAAATATATAAAACTACTGAATAAGAAAGCTAAGGCGTCATCAGGATTTGACGCAATAGCTCAATCGATAGAATCTATCTTTTCAGTGAGATCAAACAAAAAAAGTCTTAATTTTTCAACAGAATCACTTAAAATTTCTTTTAAAAATTTTATTGGGTTTGTAAAAAAACCGAATAAGTCAAATATTAGCAATATGTTAGTTGCTGCAAATCTTTCGGGTAAAGCAATTGCTATTTCTAAAACTACCGCACCTCATGCGTTCTCATATCCTTTCACGTCCTTATTTAATATCGATCATGGTCATGCTGTTTCTTTAACTTTGGGAAATGTTTTGAGATACAATTATGAAAATATTAAAAAGGCAAAAAAAAATTTCAATCTCCAAAAACGATATGCTTTACTTTTTAGATTAACAAAAACTAAATCAATTGAAGAATTAATAAGTTTTATAAATATACTAAAAAAAAAAACAAATCTTCACAATAATCTCACAAAGTTTAACATAAACATTAAAAAAGATTATTTTAAGATTATGTCTGGTATAAATTTGCGTAGGTTATCAAATAATCCAGTGACACTTGATAAAAAAATTATTAAGAAAATTCTCTTTGAGATACAAAAATGAGTTTTCCAAAAGATAAAACTAAAAATGAATTAGACTTAATAAAAAAGAATTTTTTCATTTTAGTTGATGCTTTTGATCAAATAAATTTAGATTACTTCGTAGACAGTGGAACTTTACTAGGAATGTACAGAAACGGAGACTTTATAAAATGGGATTGGGATGTTGAATTTAGTATAACAGATCAAAAATTTGAGGAAAACAAGATTGAAATTCTGAAAATTATAAAAAAAAAAGGATTTGAAATTTGTAAAATTGACAAAATAAATAAGAAAATTGATTTTATAAAAGATTTTGAAAAATCAGTTAATAAGTTTTCTATTAAAGTATGGAAATTCGATAAAAGCAAAAATATTTATTTTAGAAATAACTTTGAAATTCCGAAAATTTATTTTGACAAAACTTCGAACATAAAGTGTTTTGGAAGAAATTTTAAAGCTCCAAATATGGTAGAAGAATATTTAACGTTTATGTACGGTGATTGGAGAACACCACTTAAATCTGCAGAAAAATCCAAATATCTAAGTAAAAGTTATTACAAAAGAAATTTATTGAGAAGGATTAAAAATTTTATTTTAGGAAAAATTAAAAATTAGTTCTTAGTCAGACCAAATTTTAAGAAGTCTATCACCAAAAATTTTGAACTTTATGTTGCTGAAATTTTTATTAGTTTTTTTTAAAATTTTTATCATTTCTTCTACTTCATGGGCTGCAATATCTGAAAATTTATGTTGATAATATTTTTCTTTTGAATTCATAAAAAATATTTTTTTAATAAAAAATTTTATTTCTATAATATTTAAAGTGTACCAATTCCTAAATGAATTTTTATAATTATTCAAATTTTTTGATCTTATCAAACTTTGAATTACGTCACTTATTCTTGCTGATGAAGATATACTTTTATTCATGAAAAACTTATAATCCAACTCTTTTTCGAAAGATTGATTTTTAGATATTTTTCTATAATTATTTTTTTTAATAAAACTAATTATTTTTTTGGAGTTGTTAATTTCTTTACCACACTTAGTAAAAAACTTTCTTTCATAAGTTCTGTCCTTTAAGGGATTGAATGAAATCACTGGTGTACCTAATAATTTAGCTTCTAATCCAGTTGTACATCCTGAGTGTATCATTAATTCTGCAAAATTTAAAACTTCGGATGAGGAATAATCATTCATCACCCCAACATTTTTCAGATTCTTGTTTAATATTGCCTCCCAGGATTTTTTTACCTCACTTGGATGAGGTCTTATAAGAATAAATTTATTTTTAAATGATAAAGATAGTTTTTCAATAAAATCTAGGTACTCCCTAAGAATTAAGGTCTTCCAAATATCTCTACCAAATCTAAAACTTTCATTTTCAACATTGTTATCGACTTTTTTTTTTTTATAATAATGCTTTCTATCTGATAGCACTTTCCAAAGAGGTTTTTTAGATACTATTGTCCCAAAATTAGATGCTACTACAATATATTTTTTCTTTGGAAGTTTATTAAGTCTTTTCCTTTGATCAAATTTTTTTAATATATTGCAAATATCTACTCTTGGGCTTCCTGTTTTGAAAAAAATTTTTTTGTATTTATTATATTTTTTTCTCAAAAACTTAAAATCAAAATCGCCCCAGCAAAAAATTGCTGACGTAAGTTGTAAAGTTTCATTTGAAAATCTCAATTTTGCGAATGAGTGATAATTTTCATGAGAAACACCCATTTCTTCGTCCATTGATGTAATTATATGTCCGTTTTCCCTAATTTTTTTAAGTTTGGATATTTTTGATGCAGTTCTTGAAATGCTTTTATCCATGAACAAACCTGGGCATAATTTATCTTTAAACAAATAATCCTGTAAATTTCCAAGATAAACTGTATTTTTTTTTATTGCACAATGCATAGCTATCAAAATTCTACTGATTAATTCTCTTTGTTTAATTTCAATTTTAAGATAAACATTTGCCATAAATTGTCCTTTATAATGTATATAT
>MDTB01100226.1_pt1 | contig 14371 bp, 13 predicted proteins | sample 811161 | NCBI WGS metagenome assembly MDTB01 (sample SAMN05326650, study PRJNA326480) | marine metagenome | isolation source: seawater | place: Mediterranean Sea | collected 2009
TACGCTTTTCTTACATGATATTGTTTAGTTTTTGGGTGTAGCAGCGACCTTGAGCTAAGTTTTTACGACATGTTTAATCGCAAACTTTTTATTTTATAATTTTTTCACAAGACTCTAAACATTTCTCCATAAATTATTAGAATACTTGTATTATTTCAAGTTGTTCAATATGATTTCAGTAATAAGTTCCTAATGTTTGGAACGCTTGGCTTGGAAGAATTATGACGGAGTTAAAGTCGAACCCAAAATTGTCAAATAAAAGACAAGAAATTGGTGCAAAATTAACTGAAGATTCTAAAGCAATTGTGAGTCTTGATACCAATATAGGTTTATACGCTGCTTTGGATCTTGGCACAAACAGTTGCCGTATGTTAATTGCTAAACCAGATGGTTCAAAATTCACCATTGTAGATGCATTCTCCAAATCTGTAAGATTGGGCTTAGATTTGGAGCGCACTGGAGTGCTCTCACAAGCGGGTATAGTGAGAACATTACAGGCTCTTCACGTATGTGCTCGTAAGCTTAAAAAATATGGAGTAAAGAGAGTTAGAATGGTTGCTACGGAAGCTTGTAGGCGAGCAAGGAATGGTCAAGAATTCCTTGATCGAGTACACAGAGAAATAGGCCTTCAACTTGAGGTAATTTCACCAGCAGAGGAGGCTAGACTTGCTATAATTAGTTGCTCTCCTCTCTTAGAATCTAAATCAAATCAAGTCCTAGTGGTCGACATTGGGGGCGGTTCCACAGAGTTAGTTTGGATAGATTTAAGCTCTGTTCCAGAAAAAAAACGTATTGAAGCTATGATTAAACTCAAGCCTAGTTTTCGAGAAAAAGAAAACCCAGCTAGAAAAGTTTCAATGGCAAGAATCATTGATTGGATATCTGTCCCACTTGGAGTAGCGACTTTACATCAGAAATATTCGGATGTTGAAAGCGATGCCGCGAGATTCGCTTTAATGTCCTGCTATTTTGAAGATCAGATACTTAATTTCAAGCCTTATATGAAGTCGTACTCACAGTCGGCTTTAAAAAGACTACAAATAATTGGAACGTCAGGAACCATAACTACTTTGGGTGCGGCTCATTTGGGATTAAAAAGATACGACAGAGTAAAAGTTGATGGTTTGAATTTAACCTCAGATGATGTGGAGTCGGTAATAAGGCGATTTTTAAAATTGGGGCCGCAAGGTAGACGAAATGAACCTGGTATTGGTAAGGATAGAGCAGAATTGGTAATGTCTGGGTCTGCTATTGTTCAAACTCTGCTCAGAATTTGGCCTACTGATCATATGCGTGTTGCTGATAGGGGTTTGAGAGAGGGAATATTATACTCATTAATGATTTCAGATGGAGTTTTACGAGGGGTGGGCTTTAGTGAAAACAAAAAATAATAGTGTTCTTACAGGTAGAAACTTAAAGGTAAAAGTTAAATCATCTAAAGGTCGTAAGATTGGTTCGACTCGTTGGCTAGAACGGCAGTTAAACGATCCTTATGTAAAGCAAGCAAAAATAGAAGGTTATCGATCTAGATCAGCCTTTAAATTGATAGAATTGGACAATAAATTTGAATTTCTAAATCCAGGCGCTAAAGTTTTAGACCTAGGTGCTGCACCTGGAGGATGGTCGCAAATTGCTGCTTTAAGAACTAATTCTGGAGGGAAAAAAAAAACGCAAACTATTAGGAAAAGTTTTTGGAATTGATATCAAGTTTATTGAACCAATCGATGGTGTACAATTTAAAGAATTAGATTTTTTAGACCAAGGAGCTGATCTCAAAATTTCTAAGTGGTTGAATGGGTCGGCAGATGTAGTAATGTCAGATATGGCTCCAGCTGCATCTGGCCATAAAAAAACTGATCATCTTAGAATTATTGCTTTATGTGAGGCTGCTGCTGAACTAGCTCTCGAAGTGCTTTCTCCAGGTGGAACCTTTGTTGCTAAAGTTTTGGCTGGGGGAGCAGAGTCAGAATTGCAGAAAACATTGAAAGCTAAATTCACAAAAGTAGCAAACGTAAAGCCAAACTCTAGTCGAAGTGACAGTTCTGAAAAATTTGTAGTTGCCAAGGGCTTTCAAATTTGAAATTGATTACTTAATAGAGACAATTGATTTATATGAAAACTGTTTTAAAGGACTTGTTATGAAAATTTTTGAAGGCCTCACATTTGATGACGTTTTGTTGGTTCCTGGAGCCTCAAAAATATTGCCTAATGAGGTGAATATTATAACTCAAGTTACAAGAAATATACACCTTAACATTCCACTTTTATCTTCGGCTATGGATACAGTGACTGAAAAAAAAATGGCGATCGCAATGGCACAATCAGGAGGCATTGGAGTAATTCACAGAAATCTTTCAATTCAAGAGCAGGCTTCTATGGTTTCGGATGTCAAACGGTTTGAGAGTGGCGTAATTTTTAAACCTATTACATTAAGACCTGGTCAAAAGTTAAAAGATGCGAGAAAGCTTCAGGAGAAATACAACATAACTGGTTTTCCTGTTGTAGGTGAGTCAAACATTTTGATGGGTATAGTTACCAATAGAGATATGAGGTTCGCAAAAGATGAGAATACACCAGTTGAAAATATGATGACAAAGAAAAGCTTAGCTGTTATCGATGAGAAGTTTGAAATTTCTGATGCTCGGAAAATGATGGAGCATCGAAGAATTGAAAAGCTTTTAGTAATTAATCAAAAAAAACAATTGACTGGTTTGTTAACATTTAAAGATTTGGAGCAGTCTGTTCTGAATCCAAATGCTTGCAAAGATGAAATCGGGAGATTACGGGTGGCTGCAGCATCAACTGTTGGAAAAGCTGGGTTTGATCGATCGATAGCTTTAGCAGAGGCAGGAGCGGATCTACTGGTTATTGATACTGCACATGGACATGCCGAGTCAGTTTTAAAGGCTGTGGAAAAACTAAAGTTGAAAATTCCTGAGGTTCAAATTTTGGCGGGAAATGTAGCTACCGCTGAAGCTACTGAGGCATTAATTGAACGTGGTGCAGACTCAGTGAAAGTTGGTATTGGTCCTGGGTCAATTTGTACAACTAGAATCATAGCTGGAGTTGGAGTTCCACAGCTAACGGCTATTCTCAATTGTGTCGAAGTGGCGGCAAAAACTGGGACACCAATAATTGCCGACGGTGGAATCAAGTATTCTGGCGATTTTTCCAAGGCTATTGCAGCAGGAGCGAATTGTGCAATGGTAGGTTCCATGTTAGCTGGGACTGATGAAGCTCCTGGAGAAATAATTTTGTATAAAGGTAGAAGTTACAAAGCTTACAGAGGAATGGGCTCAGTTGGGGCTATGGCCAGGGGATCTGCTGATAGATATTTTCAACAAGAGGTCGAAAATGATAAATTAGTACCCGAAGGCGTTGAAGGTCAGGTATCATATAAAGGACCCGCAATCAACGTTCTAAGTCAGCTAACCGGAGGTCTTAAAGCTGCTATGGGTTATACTGGAAATAAGGATATTGATGCGATGAGGTACGGCTGTGAATTTGTCAAAATTAGTAATGCTGGGCTTGCGGAGAGTCATGTTCACGATATAAATATTACAAGGGAAGCACCGAATTATCGAAGTATATAATGTGTCTAATGATAAATGTACCTTAGAATGAAGTTTTAGGATGAGACCCGAGGCCCACGCGTCAGCTGCTATAACAATTTTGGACCTTATTTTAGAAGGATTACCAATCAATAAAGTTCTTTTAAATTGGTTTAGGTCAAATCGATTTGCTGGATCGAAGGATAGGCAAAAAATTAAAAATCTTGTGTTTGACTCATTAAGGTTTAAAGCTTCAATACATTGGGGCTTTGGATTAAGAGGTTTGCCACAAGATGGTCGAGCTTTAGTTTTAGGCATTTTATACAAAAAAGAGTATAATTTAAACGAAATTTTTAATGGTAACTTGTATGGTCCAAAAAAAATAACTGAGATTGAATCGAATGTTTTGCTAAATATGGAAGGCAGTTTGCTTAACGCTCCTGATCATATCAAATTAGATTTTCCTCACTTCCTAAACACCATTCTTAAGGAATCTCTTCAGGAAGATTTTGAGGTGACTTTAAAATCGCTTCAACAGCGAGCCGAGGTATTTATAAGAGTTAATGCGTTAAAGTCAGATTTGGAAACTGCAAAAAATAAATTGCTTAAAGAACATATACAGGTCGAACATTGCAAAGAATCTGAGCTTGCTTTGAGAGTCGTTGATAAGGCTAACCTTATAAGTAAATCTAAAGCCTTTCAGGAGGGTGATATTGAGATACAAGATCTTACGAGTCAGCTGGTAATAGATTTTGTGAAGCCTTCTCCAGGGTTAAAGGTACTTGATTTTTGTGCAGGTGGTGGTGGAAAAACTTTAGCACTAGCATCTCTGATGTCAGGAAAAGGAAAAATTTTTCTTCATGACAAAGATCATAATAGAATGAAGATGGCTAGGAAAAGGATGAAGCGTGCTGGAGTAAGTGGCGAAATAATAAGCTCAAATGGATTAGGGTTGGGAAACGTTGATGCAGATTTGGTACTAGTAGATGCTCCGTGTTCTGGCACTGGTGTTTGGCGTCGTAACCCTGGAAGTAAATGGTGGTTAAATGAAAATAGAATCAAAAACATTTTGGATTCACAGCGAAAAATTCTTTTAGATGCAAGTGCCTGTGTTAAGAATGGTGGAAAACTTGCCTATATTACATGCTCTATACTTAATGTTGAAAATGAGAAGCAAGTAAATTGGTTTCTTAAAACAAAAAAAAATTTTTATCTAGAAAACGAGAAAAAATTCTCACCCCTAACATTTAGTGATGGTTTTTATGTAGCCATTTTAAGGAAACGGAAAAGTAGTAGTTTATAAATAATCAAGATGAAGATGACTTTTATTCTTGTTTTGTTCTAAAAGTTAATATAGAACATTACAAGAACAAAATGGTTGTATAAATTTATACAAAAATTATTTTTTGAATATTTTTAGACATCCGTTGCCTGTTACATCAAGTTGTGAAATAAAAGGAAAAAAGAAATGGCAACAATACATAAGATTCCAGAAAGATATGAAATGGATAAAGAAAAAGCACTTGAGTCAGCTTTAACCCAGATTGAAAGAAGTTTTGGTAAAGGTTCAATTATGAAGTTAGGACAGGATAATCCTGTAATTGATATTGAATCAGTTTCTACAGGCTCTATCGGTTTGGATGTAGCGCTAGGTATAGGTGGCTTACCAAGGGGAAGAATAATTGAAATTTATGGTCCAGAAAGCTCAGGTAAAACGACTTTAGCTTTACATGTAGTTGCTGAAGAACAAAAAAAAGGAGGGATTTGTGCATTTGTTGATGCCGAACACGCTTTGGATCCTAATTATGCTAAAAAACTGGGAGTAAATTTGGATGAATTATTGATATCTCAACCAGATGCAGGTGAACAGGCTCTTGAAATTACTGAAACTTTAGTTCGATCCGGTGCAGTTTCAGTAGTTATTGTGGACTCTGTAGCTGCTTTAACACCTAGGTCCGAACTTGAGGGTGATATGGGAGATATGCAGATGGGAGCTCAAGCCCGCCTAATGAGTCAAGCGATGCGGAAATTAACTGGATCTATAAGTCGATCAAATTGTATGGTAATATTTATCAATCAAATTCGTATGAAAATTGGCGTTATGTTTGGTAGTCCTGAGACAACAACGGGAGGAAATGCCTTGAAGTTTTATTCTTCCGTAAGGTTAGATATAAGGCGAACTGGTGCCCTTAAGGACAGAGATGAAGTAATTGGAAATTCAACAAGAGTTAAAGTTGTAAAAAACAAGGTAGCTCCGCCGTTTAAGCAAGTGGAATTTGATATAATGTATGGTGAAGGAATATCTAAAAGAGGAGAGTTAGTGGATTTAGGGGTAAAATTAGGAATAATCGAAAAATCTGGTTCTTGGTTTTCTTACGGTGATGAGAGAATTGGCCAGGGTCGAGAAAATGTAAAGAATTTTTTAAAAGAAAATCTTTCTATGGCTATGGAAATTGAATTGAAAATAAGAGAATCGCATGGTTTGGTTTCAGATACTATAAAAAATGATAAAGCTGATGAGAGTTTAATTGAATAATGTTATTATTGAAAAAATGATAGATAAAAAGACTATGTTTTGAGCATAGTCTTTTTGCTTTAACTAGACAGGTAGTTATTAGGAAGATAAGAACTTTACTAATAAAAAACTGCTTTAACGCTTAAATGAGAGAACAAATGTCAAGTTTAAATAACATACGAAGCACATTTATAAAGTACTTCGAAAAACTTGATCATAAACCTGTGGAAAGTTCAACGCTAGTTCCTTCGAATGATCCAACCCTTATGTTTACTAATTCAGGTATGGTACAATTCAAAAACTTGTTTACTGGTTTAGAGACTCGCGATTATAAAAGAGCTGTGACAAGTCAGAAATGTGTGAGAGCTGGAGGAAAGCACAATGATCTTGATAATGTTGGGTATACAGCTAGGCATCATACTTTCTTTGAAATGCTTGGAAATTTTTCTTTTGGCGATTATTTTAAAGAGACAGCAATTCCGTACGCTTGGGATCTACTCACAAACGAATTCAGTTTAGATAAAGACAAATTACTGGTCACAGTCTTTCATGATGATACTGAGTCTGCTGATATTTGGAGGAAATATGCTGGGCTTTCAGAAGAAAAAATAATTCGTATATCAACAAGTGACAATTTTTGGTCAATGGGAAGCACAGGACCTTGTGGACCATGTTCTGAAATTTTTTATGATCATGGCCCAACTGTATCTGGAGGACCTCCTGGTTCAAAAAATGAGGATGGTGATAGATTTGTAGAGATTTGGAATTTAGTCTTCATGCAGTTTGAACAATTCGATAATGATTCGAGAGAACTATTACCGAGTCCCTCCATTGATACAGGCATGGGACTTGAGAGAATAGGTGCCGTTCTTCAGGGTGTACATGATAATTATCAGACAGATACAATGCGAAAATTAATTGAAGCTTCCGCAGGAGTAACTTCTACTGAGCCATATGGTTATCAGAATATTCATCATAGAGTAATTGCAGATCATTTAAGATCTAGCTCGTTTCTGATTTCAGAGGGAGTAATGCCTGCTAATGAAGGCAGGGGATATGTGCTCAGACGGATTATGAGGCGAGCAATGAGGCATATTCATTTATTAGGTGTGGAAGAAAACGTTATGCATCGCTTAGTTCCAGTTTTAATTCAGGAAATGGGTCAAGCTTTTCCAGAATTGGGTTTGAGTCAAAGGATGATTGAGGAAACCCTAAGTATGGAAGAGGCTAGGTTCAAGCTAACGCTGGAAAGAGGATTAAAAATATTAGACTCTGAGATAACAAGGCTGCCTGAAAATGGTACCTTAGGTGGAGAAGTAGCGTTCAAGCTTTATGATACCTTTGGGTTCCCTTTAGATCTTACCCAAGATGCCTTGAGAGAACAGGGATTGAATGTTGATGTAAATGGTTTTCAGCTGGCGATGGATAAACAAAAAGAAAAGGCCCGTGCATCTTGGTCCGGATCAGGAGATGATTTTGAAGAAGCTATCTGGTTTTCCTTAGCAAAAAAAATCCAGGCTACTGAATTCTTGGGTTATGATACTCTAGAGTCTGAGGGTCAAATATTAACACTGCTCACTGATGGAAGTGAAAAGGATTCTGCAGAAAAGGATTCATTTGTTCAACTTATTTTAAACCAAACTCCATTTTATGCGGAGTCTGGCGGTCAGGTTTCGGACATTGGAAATATTCTTGCAGTTGCCGGTAGTATAAAAGTAACTAAAGTATTAAAAAAGGGTAGTCTCTTCGTCCATTATGGAATAGTGGACAACGGGATTATTAGAAAAAATTCAGGTGTTAAATTAATTGTCAATAAAGAATATCGAGGAAGAGTTGCTTCTAATCATTCTGCGACTCACCTGCTTCATGAAACATTGAGACTTACCTTAGGAGGTCATGTGGCTCAAAAGGGATCACTAAATGACAGTGATCGAATGCGTTTTGATTTTAGCCATTCAAAAGCACTAAGTAATGAAGAAATATTGAGCATTGAGAATGATGTAAATTTTCTAATCAGACAAAATTCACATGTCGAAACTAGAGTAATGACTCCTACAGATGCTGTTAATTTGGGAGCAAGAGCTTTGTTCGGGGAGAAGTATGGCGAAGAGGTTCGTGTCGTCTCAATGGGTGTTAGAAAGGACTCTGGTATTGGTACAAACAAAGAGACGTTTTCATTGGAATTATGTGGTGGCACTCACGTAAGAAAAACTGGTGATATTGGCATGTTTAAATTGGTTAATGAATCTGCCTCATCCAATGGAGTACGAAGGATTGAGGCAATAACAGGAAGCACAGCATTAAATTATATAAAGGAACAGCAGAAAATCTTGGGAGATATCGAAAAAATTCTTAAAACAAATTCAGGCAATTTGATAGCGAAAATTCAGAGCATTCTTGAGGAAAAGAAGCAACTTCAGAGTGAGAATTTTGTTTTAAGAAAACGACTTGTTTTGGGGGATGGAGAGAAAAAAACAAATATTGAGTTTGAAGATATAAATGGAGTGAAGTTTGTGTCTAAAGTATTAGATGGGGTGCCAAGCAAAGATTTGAGAGGAATCGTTGATGAACAAAAAAGTAGAATTAAAACGGGGGTTATTGTCATAACTTCAACGATCGATAAAAAGATCTCTATAATAGTAGGCGTAACAGAGGATTTAATTGGAAAATTTTCTTCAATCTCACTTGTAAAGATTATCGCAGAACAAACGGGTGGTAAAGGGGGTGGCGGTCGGCCTGACATGGCCCAAGCAGGTGGAGTTGATACAAATAAAATTGATAAAGCCATAGAATCAGTTAGAGATTACATTCGTAACTGCGTCTAAAACTTTTTAGTTAAAAAGTTTGTATTTTTGAGCCAGAGCTTGATCAACCTTCTCCAAAAACTGTATAGTGTTCACCCACTCTTGGTGAGGTCCTATGAGAAGCGCTAGATCCTTGGTCATTATGCCGTTTTCCACAGTCTTTACCACAACTTTTTCAAGTGCCTCAGCAAAACCTGTTAACATTTCATTCTTGTCTAGTTTCGCTCGGTGTTTTAGACCCCCGGTCCAAGCAAAGATGGAGGCAATTGAATTAGTTGATGTTTCTTTACCGTTTTGGTGTTCTCTGAAATGTCGTGTAACAGTACCGTGAGCTGCTTCAGACTCAACAATTTTTCCGTCTGGTGTCATTAGTTGACTGCTCATTAACCCGAGTGAACCGAATCCTTGAGCAACTGTATCAGATTGGACGTCGCCATCATAGTTTTTGCAAGCCCAAACAAATCCTCCAGACCACTTCATAGCGGCAGCTACCATATCGTCGATTAATCTATGTTCGTAGTGAATTCCATTTTTTTCAAATTTGACTTTGAATTCTGTATCATAAACTTCTTGAAAAATGTCCTTGAAGCGTCCATCATATATCTTCAGAATTGTGTTCTTAGTCGATAAATAAACTGGCCATCCTAACTTTAAACCATAATTTAGAGATGCTCGAGCAAAGTCCCCTATAGAGCGGTCTAGATTATACATCCCCATTGCCACTCCTGCTCCAGGAGCGTCAAAAACGTTCTTTTCAATTGTTTCCCCATTTTCTCCAATGAATTTCATTATTAACTTGCCTTTACCTGGAAATTGGAAGTCTGTTGCTCTATACTGATCCCCATAAGCATGACGACCTATTACGATAGGTTGGGTCCAACCAGGTACTAATCTTGGTATGTTATTACATATAATAGGTGATCGAAATACTACTCCTCCGAGAATATTGCGGATGGTACCATTTGGTGATTTCCACATTTCTTTTAAACCAAATTCTTTAACTCTATCTTCATCTGGGGTAATGGTGGCACATTTTACACCCACTCCAATTTTTTTAATTGCTTGAGCTGCGTCGATTGTAATTTGATCATTTGTTTTATCCCGTTCCAAGATGCCTAAATCATAGTATTCTAAATCCACATCAAGATATGGGAGAATTAATTTCTTTTTAATGAAATCCCAGATAATTCTTGTCATCTCATCTCCATCTAATTCTACGATAGGATTTAATACTTTTATCTTTTCCATATTTCTTTCCTTGGTTTATCCACTTATTATTTAGTAATTAGAATCAAGCTGTTTATGCATTAGGTTAAAATGCTTCAAAAGGAAATATCTGAATTGATATAAATGTGATTTTATAAACAAATAAGGGAAAAAGAACCAGTATGAGTAACGCAACTGAAGCAAAAATAAAACTTGAGTGTACCAGGTCGCCAATTATTGTACTGATTCGACCACAATTAGGTGAAAACATTGGAGCTGTGGCTAGGGCTATGCTTAACTTCAAGTGTTCAGAACTGCGTATCGTCTCTCCAAGAGATGGGTGGCCAAATAAACAAGCAAATTCAGTTTCTTCAGGAGCTGGAAGGATTTTAGATATGGCAAAAATTTATAATTCAACTGAATCAGCCTGCTCAGATTTACATTATCTTTTTGCCACAACGGTAAGAAAAAGAGGATTAACAAAAGAAATTTTTTCTCCTTGTGAGGCAATGGTTAAGGCTGATAAAATGATTACTGAGAAAACTCGGGTAGGAATTCTATTTGGGCCCGAGCGATCAGGATTAGAAAATGATGAAATTGCTCAGTCGAGGTCAATAATATCTGTACCAGTGTCGCAAGAGTTTTCTTCAATAAATTTAGCTCAATGTGTGGTAATTATTTTGTATGAATGGTTCAAACTTATGCCGAGAGAAGAAAAGCTTGTCTCACCTAGAATTAAAACAAAATTGGCAACTTTAGGAGAAATTGAGTACTTGAAAGTAGCACTAAATGAACGCTTAGAGAATAAAAACTATTTTTGGCCAGAAGATAAAAGAAACAGTTTACAGCAGAATATAACGAATCTACTCGGGCGGATCCCATTAACTAAGGCCGATGTTAAGACACTTCATGGAATTTTTACGACATTAGCAAAAAAGATAAAATAAGAAACTCAATAATTCTATTCTCTGCAATAAAAATCTGGTTGAAAAAAAAATAATCGACTTTACTTTTAAAGAAAAAGAAGTGGTGGAGTATCATGTCCAAGAATAAACTGGTGTTTGAAGAGGTTGACCAACTTCAAAAAGTAAGTAGTCAGACTCTGACGATTGATGACGATAAAAAATCTAATAACAGATTATCATTCCTCACTTTTTGGCTTTTTACTCTTTTCTTTCTGGTTGCTCTTCAAATTGTTATTGGTGGACTTACCCGGCTCACTGACTCTGGCCTCTCTATCGTTGAATGGAAACCAATTGTAGGTGCAATACCTCCATTAACCGAAGAAAAATGGGCAGTCGAATTTGAGAAATATAAGGGAACTTATGAATTTTTAGTCGTAAACCATTCTATGTCTATAAACGAATTTAAAACCATATATTGGTGGGAATGGGGCCATCGACAGCTCGGTCGGTTCATAGGGCTAATTTGGTTTTTTGGTTTTCTTACATTACTTTTGCGGAGGCAAATACCACCTCTATGGACTTCTAAGTTAGTTTCCTTGGGTGTTTTGGGTGCTCTACAAGGGGCAATTGGCTGGTGGATGGTATCTTCTGGTTTGCAGGGTCAATCGATTGATGTAGCATCTTATAGGTTAGCTATTCATTTAACTTTAGCGTTCTCGATCATAGGACTTATTTGTTGGTATATCTTACTTTCGGATAAATCAACGCAAGATCTTATGCTTGCTCGAAGATCTCAAGAAAGTAAACTAGTTAGACTTTGCAATATTTTTCTCGGACTGTTGTTTTTACAAATAATTTTGGGTGCTTTAGTGGCTGGTATAGGTGCTGGACAGTCATATAATGATTGGCCATTGATGGGAGGTGAAGTTTTCCCGTCAGACTATTTGGAGTATACACCACTATACTTAAATTTGTTGGACAATCCAGCCTCAGTTCAATTTAACCACAGAATTGTTGGCTATTTTTCCTTTCTGTTGGCTATTTTTATTTGGTTTAAAAGTAGGAAAAGCCCTTTAAAAACGGTGAAGCGAAAAACTGATATTATGGTGATGGCTGTGTTTCTTCAAATATTTCTCGGGATACTCACTGTGCTATACAGTGCAACATTGCAACTAGCAATCTTACATCAATTGATGGCACTGATCCTTTTTATAACTGTGATACGGGCTCGATTCGAAGTTACTTACCCCACTAAGCAAGTATTGGTATAATTATTCTATTCAGCCTCCCAATTAGGCTTTCTTTTTTCGAGAAAAGCGTTGATACCTTCGTTTGTATCTTTAAAAAGCATATTTGCGGCCATTACTTCGGCAGTGTAGTCATAGGCCTCCTCAAGCTTCATTTCGGCTTGCTTGTAAAAACTTTCTTTGCCAATTTTTACTGCAACAGCAAGCTTTGATACAATTTTTTCCGCCAAAGCAATGCTTTCTCCTTGTAAACTATCCTCTGATACCACTTTGTTAATCAAACCTAACTTAAAAGCTGTTTGTGCATCTATAAAATCTCCTGTGACTAACATTTCAAATGTTTTTTTTCTGCTTATGTTGCGTGTTAAAGCAACCATAGGTGTAGAGCAGAATAATCCAATATTTACTCCATTAACTCCAAAGCTAGCCTTAGGCGAAGCGATAGCTAAATCGCATGTTGCAACAAGCTGGCATCCAGCAGCGGTCGCTAATCCGTTTACCTCAGCAATAACAGGTTGAGGTAAACTTTTTATTGATGTCATTAACCTTCCGCATGTCTTAAAGAGTTCAATAAAATATTTTTTACCACCATCCCTTTGTCTTCTTGCCATTTGCATCTGTTTTAGATCATGACCTGCACAAAAAGCTTTACCCTCTGCTCGAATTATTAATGCTCTTATCGATGATGTTTTAGAAATTTCGTCCAATGCTTCTTGTAACGACATAAGAATTTCTTCTGATAGAGGATTTAAGCTCTTTGGGTTATTCAAAGTTATTACTTCAATTGAGCCTTTTTTCTCACGAATTAAATTATTTGTCATTGAAGCTTCCTATTTTTTATTTAAACTTATTTGCATGGTATAGATGGAGCTTAACATGTCTGATTTATTTGATAAATACCAAATGAATACTTTTTTAGAGGAAGTCTTTCCTCAAATAATAGGAAAAATTGAAATCCTAAGTTTGACCAGAGAGAGAGCTGTTGTTAGGCTAAATGTAAGTAAAGCTGACTTGCGTCCCGGGAATACAGTTTCTGGGCCATCTATGTTTCTGTTGGCAGACGTCACTTTTTATATTGCGGTTTTAAACGTTGTTGGAAAAGAGGCTTTGGCTGTGACCACTAATTGCAATATTAATTTTTTGCGCAAACCTGATCCAACCAATATTATTGCTGAGTCTCGCATTTTAAAAAGAGGAAGTAGTTTAATTGTTGGTGATGTAACATTGAAATCGACTAGACTTGACTCACCTGTAGCTCATGCGTCTTTTACATACTCTTTACCAAGGAGATAGAACTCTTAGGGAATTTGATAAATTTGGTCAAAAAAACTTATCTAAGGTATTCAAATACCCTATTAATATCTATCTGTTTTTATTAAATTATTTCAACTTAACTATTGACCAAAGAAAAAAAAATGATATGAACAGTTTTGACTTGTTGAACCAATGTTAATTGCAATGGATGTCTGGATTTGTAAAATGAAAACTTTTTCTGCTAAGCCTGATAATATTGAAAAAAAATGGATTATTGTTGATGCCCAGGGTGTCGTGCTAGGAAGACTAGCTAGCATTATAGCAACGCGATTGAGAGGTAAGCACAAGCCATCTTTCACTCCCCATATGGACATGGGTGATAATGTAATAGTAATTAATGCAAAAAAAATTCAATTAACTGGTAACAAAAGAGAAAATAAAACATACTATTGGCATACTGGTCACCCGGGCGGGATAAAGTCGCGTACGGCTGATGACATATTGAGTGGTCGTTTCCCTGAAAGAGTAGTAACAAAAGCGGTGGAACGGATGCTTCCTGGAGGAGTACTCTCCAGACAGCAAATGACAAATCTTCGAGTTTACCCTGGATCAGAGCATCCACACGAGGCTCAGAATCCTGAAGTATTGGATGTGCGATCAATGAATTCTAAAAATAGTCGGAGTATTTAAGCGATGGTAGAAGAGATTAAATCGTTAGATGAATTGAGATCTAAAGTTGGGTCAGATTCCGAAAATTCTGAGCCTAATGAAGTTAAAAGAGAGGCTGTAAAAGATGAACTTGGTAGGTCTTATGCGACTGGTAAGAGAAAAGACGCGGTAGCGAGGGTATGGATTAAGGCTGGTTCTGGTAATGTAGTTGTAAATGGAA
>MDTB01106795.1_pt1 | contig 14371 bp, 15 predicted proteins | sample 811161 | NCBI WGS metagenome assembly MDTB01 (sample SAMN05326650, study PRJNA326480) | marine metagenome | isolation source: seawater | place: Mediterranean Sea | collected 2009
TGCAAAAAAAATTACTAAGTTATTAAGGATAGCTACTATTGGCATTGGTTCTTCATCTTTTTGTGACGGACAAATTTTAGTTACAGATGATATTCTAGGGTTAAGTGGATTTTATCCAAAATTTATAAAAAAATACGCAGATTTAAATTCAGTAATTGAAAAAGCTGTAAAAAAATATACTAAAGAAATTGAAAATAATATATTCCCAGGAAAGAAAAATTTTTTGTATGGAAAATGAAACAGATTTTAAAAATGATTTTATTGAAAAATTAAAATCTTTTATTAATAAATTTAAAAAAACAATTATAGGTTTTTCTACTATTTTAATATTAATTTTAGCGGGTTATTCATATACTAATTACTCCAATAAAAAAAAAAATGAAAATATGTCTGAATTATTTATTAAAGCAGGGATATTTTTATCAAAAAAAGATAATATTAAATCAGCTGAACTCTATAAAAAAATTATTATCAGTAAAAATAAGTTTTATGCTCCACTGTCACTAAATTATGTTATTGATAATGAACTTGGAAATGATAATGAAATTTTACAATTATTTGAATACGTAGAAAAAATTAAAATGGATAAAGAGCAAAAAAATCTAATCAAAATAAAAAAAGCTCTTTTCTTAATTAAAACAGATAAAACTAAAGCTGGAAATAAATTATTACAAGAAATTATCTCTGATAATTCAGTGTGGAAAGAAGCTGTAAAAGATATCTTGAAATAATGTTAGTTAATACCTTTTAGTTTGCAAAGTATATGAAAAAAATTATTTTCTTATTACTATTTGTAATTTTAAATAACTGTTCTTTTGATAATAAAACTGGCATCTGGAAAAATTCAAATGAAGCAGATGTTTCTCAAGAAAATAGATTCAAAGATTTTGAAACCTTATATTCAGAAGAAAAGACTTTTAACGAAATAATTTTGCCGCGCAAAAACTTAATAATTAATTTTAAAAAAATAAAAAAAATTTTAAGATGGGAGGATGAATTTTACCATCAATCTAATAATTTAGATAACTTTTCATATGAGAATCTAAATAAGCTAATATTTAAAAGTAAAAAGCTTAGTAGATTTAAAATTAAAGATAAAATCTTATTCGATGGAAATAATATTATTTTATCTGATGTAAAAGGAAATATAATTGTTTATTCTATTAATGATCAAGAAATAAATTTCAAGTACAATTTTTACAAAAATAAATTCAAAAAACTTAATAAAAAATTATCTATTATTGTAGAGAGAAATATTATTTATGTTTCAGATAATATGGGCTATATTTATGCAATTAACTACTCATCAAAAAAATTGTTATGGGCAAAAAATTTCAAAATCCCGTTTAGATCGAATTTAAAACTTACTGAGGATTACATCATTTTGTCTGATCAAAATAATTCTTTGCTCATAGTAAATAAAGTTACTGGTGATAGGGTTAAAATCTTTCCAACTGAAGAAACCACTATCAAAAATGATTTCATAAATTCTATTGCTTTAAACAATGACTCAATTTTATTTTTAAATACTTATGGTTCGTTTTATTCTGTAGACAAACAAAACTTTAACATTAATTGGTTGGTTAATTTAAATGAATCTATTGACTTAAATAACAGAAATTTATTTTATTCAAATTCTATAATATTTGATAATAAGTTAATTGCTATTTCTACAGACCCATATTTATATATTATTAATGCTGTTAGCGGCATTACTCTCTTTAAGTTACCTATCACCTCTATTGTAAATCCCATCATCTCCGGAAATAATCTTTTTTTGGTAACAAAAGATAACTTAATTGTTTGTTTAGATTTAACAGAAAAAAAAATCAACTATTCGCTTAATATTAATTCACTAATAGCGAAATTCGTTAATACAAAAAAAAAAGAGGTAAATATAAAACATCTTTTTATTGCTAAAGATAAAATATATTTGTTTTTAGACAATTCTTATATTATTAGATTAAGTGCAACAGGTAGTATTGAAAAAATTGACAAATTAAAAGAAAAATTATTTTCTAAACCCATCTTCGTCAATGACTCAATTTTATATATAAATAATAAAAATAAACTTATTGTTTTAAATTAATTATTAGATTTACCACTTAGTAATGATAATTGAGTAACTTTAGACTCACCTAATTTATCGACTGGTTTAATTGGGTAATCACCTGTGAAGTAATGATCGCTAAATTGCGGGTAAGCATCGTTTCTTTCACCTTTTTCAAGAGCCTGATATAAACCCTTTAAACTTAAAAATTTCAGAGATTTTGCTTTTATATAGTTTTGCATTTCAAGAAGAGATTTTTGATGTGCAAGTAATTCCCCCTTTGTTGGCATGTCAACACCATAAAAATCAGGAAATTTGATTTCTGGACATGCTATTCTTACATGAACTTCTTTGGCTCCAGCCTCGTAAAGCATCTTAACTATTTTAAAACATGTAGTACCTCTTACTAAAGAGTCATCAATTAGTATAACAGATTTATTTTTTACAATACTTTTGGTAGGGCTCAATTTCAATTTAACTCCTAAGCTTCTAATATTCTGACTTGGTTCTATGAATGTCCTTCCAACATAGTGGTTTCTTATTAATCCTAGCTCAAATTTTTTTTTAGAGTATTCAGCAAATCCTAAGGCTGCTGGCACCCCTGAGTCAGGAACCGGAATTATCATATCAGCATCAATGTCAGTCTCTCTAGCAAGCTCTTTTCCAAAATTTTTACGAAATTCGTAAGCACATTTTCCATCTATTAAACTATCAGGTCTTGCAAAATAAATATATTCAAATACACAAGGTCTAACCTTTTGTTTTGGAAAGGGCTTTATAGAGTTTAATTTATTATTCTCTACTACTACTATTTCTCCATTTTCAACTTCGCGTACAAATGTTGCTCCTACAATGTCTAGAGCACATGTTTCCGACGCTAAGATAAAAGAATTTTTTAGTTTACCTATTACTAAAGGTCTAATTCCATATGGATCTCTTACTCCTATCAGTTTTTTGTTAGTCATTAACACCAATGAATAGCCACCTTGAATTTGAAAAAGCGCGTCTATTAACTTATCTATAATTTTGTCTCTACTAGATTTAGCTATAAGTTGCACGATTGTCTCGGTGTCACTAGTAGTTCTAAAAATAGCACCGTCTTTAACTAGCGTCTCTCTTAAAACTAGAGCGTTGGTTAAATTTCCATTATGGGAAATGCTGAGACCACCCGTATGGAGATCTGCAAAGAAAGGTTGAATATTTCGTAAAGATGTTTCACCAGTAGTAGAGTATCTATTATGACCAATTGCAAATTTGCCTGGCAAATTATTTATCACATCACTTTTAGTAAAATGATCTCCCACAAGGCCTTGCCTTTTTTCTGAATGAAAATTTTTTCCATCAAAAGAAACTATTCCACAACCTTCTTGACCCCTGTGTTGCAAAGCATGCAAACCTAGAGCCACCAAAGCAGAGGCATCTTCATGGTTCGATATACCAAATACGCCACACTCTTCTCTCAATTTATCTAATTTATAATTTTTCAATTTTATCTTTTGTGTCTATGAAATCTTCATCAGAAGGAAACTCTTCAATTAAAATATCACTTCCTGTTTTTACTAAATTAAACGAAATCGCCTCTTCTGCTGATATACCCCAATTTTGGAATGGATAAAACCAATTAAGTATGGAAAATAAACAAATTGAGATAACATATCCCTTAAAAAACCCAAATAATAAGCCAAAAGTTTTATCTATTGATCCAACTCCAGTCCAGGTGACAGCTCTACTTAATCCTTTCCCAATAATTATTGTTAAAAACAATGTTAAAATAAATACTACTATTCCAATACCAATACTATTTATAAACTCCGACTCAACAAATTCACTAACCCAAGGTCTTAATTTTGGAACTAAAATAATAGTCACTACTGTTGAAAAAATCCATTTCATGAATGAAATTAAACTTAGTGAAAAACCTTTAAGGTAACATTGAATGATACTATAAACCATTATAAGACCTACAAAAGAGTCGAACCAGTTAATGGTATTAAAAAATTGTTCAAAATATTCCAACATTAGTTTATGCTTTTTCCTCACCAAATGGCTTTAAAATTAATATTAGTTTAGGAAGCAATGTTAATACTGAAAGCATAGCTAGAAGCATGGCAATACCGGTGAAGACTCCAAAATATATTGTTGGTATAAAATTTGATAAAACTAAAATAGAAAATCCGAAAACAATAGTTATCGAGGTATTTAAAATTGCAACACCGACAGTCTTATGGCATCTATCGAGAGTTTTATTGTAATTATTAATTTTTTTAAACTCTTCTTTAAATCTGTAAATATAATGAATACTATTATCTACAGCGATACCAATAGTTATTGCAGCTATAGTTATCGTCATCATGTCTAGTGGGATGCCCAGCAAACCGATTATTCCAAGAATAAAAAAAGCTGCTATAAAATTTGGAACAACACCAATCGAAGATAGAATGATATTTCTAAATAAAACCAAAAACATTAAAAAAATCCCCAGCATTACTATTCCTAAAGTAAGTATTTGAGATTTAAATAAACTTTGTAGCAGATTATTAAATAGGATTAAGACACCTGCTAATTTATATTCTTCCTTTTCAAACCCCAGTTTAGTATTTAAGTCGAAGTTAATTTTTTTAATTAGATCATTTCTCCTTAAATTTTCTAAAGAGTCTTTAATTCTTACACTTATTCTAGCTTCATCCTTTTCCACTGAGATATAAGGAGAAACAATTTCTTTCTTTATAGACAAAGGAATTTTACTATATAAAACTGCTATTTCTAAACTTTGTAATTCTTTTTTATTAAGATCTTCTGCCACTCTTAAAATTGACCCAAATGATAGAACTTTTCCAATTTCTGGTAGAGAGTCTAAATAATCATGAACTTTGATAATCTTATCCATTTTATCTCTGGTAAACCAATATTTAGCTTTGTCTTCATCACTTTCGTTTTCTTCCTCCCATTCATCAAATTCATCTTCTTCCTTAGTTTCTTTTTTTTTAACTGGAAATTTTAAAATTACATTTAATGGAGTAGTGCCACCCAAATCATCATCAATTTTTTTCATACCTTTGTAAATTTCAGTTTCTTTGTCAAAATAATTTATGAAACTATTTTCAACTTCTAACTTTAATATTCCAATAATACTGAAGATAATTATTAGTAGAGTAGATCCAAAAATCAAAATTTTGTAATTTTTGGTGAAGGAGCCTAACGCCGATGTAATGAAAGACTTTTCTGTGTCCTTAATACCTATTTCGTTATCTGATGAAAACAAACTTAACAATGAAGGTAATAATAAAAATGTAACCAATAATGAAACCACCAATCCTAAAGTCATCATCCAACCAAAATCTATTATTGGTTTTATTCCACTAAATACCAAAGATAAAAAAGCGCATATAGTAGTTAAAACTGTATAAAGAATAGGAAGCATCATTTTCTTGCTTGCCTCAAAAACTGCTTCATCTTTTGATAATTGAGGAAATTCTTTTTTTAATTGTAAAAATCTTACAGTTACATGGATGTTCATCGCCATATTTAGTATCAGCATTAAAGCAATGAAGTTTGATGAAATTACCGTTACCTTCCAACCTATTAACCCTAAAAGACCAATCATGATAATGACTGAGGTTGCACATCCTAACAATGGCATTATTACCCATTTAAAATTTCTAAAGATAAACCAAAGCGTTAAAATAATAAAAATGAACACTCCAATTCCAAAAACTACTATATCACTTTTTATATAGCTCATCATATCATCAGCAATCATTGGAATTCCGCCTAAATGAATTTTTGCGTTTTCCCCGTATTTATTTATAACGTCCCTAATTTCAGTTATATTTTGATGGTTTCTAATATTATATAAATTTTTATATTCTTCATATTCTTTAACAAATTTTTTATAATTTACTTTTTCTTCTTTTGATAAGCCTGTTTCATTGGCTTGGTTAAAATATTTGTCCTTGACATTAATATATTCTGCTAATCTTTCATCTTTTTTTAGATAAACAACAATTCCAGAGGTTTTACCATCCTCACTAATAACGTAATTTTTATAAATAGGACTATTGATAATTTCGTCAAATCCCCTTTTTCTGTCAATTTCAGGATAAGATAATGTTTTAAAATTTTTTAACCTTTCCATGAGACCTTCATCAGTACTTTTTAAAAGAGGAACATCTATGACTGTAATAACACTATCTACCCATGTTAATTTCTCTATTTTAGATTTCAGCAACTGAAGATTTAGAATAGTTTCTTTTTCCGTGAAGCTTGATACTGGAGCATAAGTTAAAACTAAAAAATCTTTTGAACCATATGTTTTATTTACTTCTCTTAAATATTTAAGATCTGGATCCCCCTCTAGCAAGAGAGCATCCGATGAAGCATCTAAATTAAAGTTTTTAGAATGGTAAAGAGAGAAACCAATTAAAATTACTAAAAAAAAGAGGGTTAATTTAGAAAAATCTATTACTATTTTTTTATAAATATCAGCAAACATGACGATATTTCAGATATATCTTAATTTTTTTATAACTAAAGAGAAAATTAATGTTAATTTTTGCTTAAATCTTTAAATTTCGTGTAAATACCTTCAAATTCAACTTTGATAGTACCGGTTGGACCATGTCTTTGTTTGCCGAGAATGATATCTGCTAAACCATTAACATCATTCATTTTTGACTGCCATTCCGCATGCTCAATTGAACCTAATTTTGGCTGTTTTCTCTCCAGATAATAAGCTTCTCTATAAACAAACATTACAACATCAGCATCTTGTTCGATAGACCCAGACTCCCTTAAATCAGCAAGTTGAGGTTGTTTATCGTCTCTTTGTTCAACAGCTCTAGATAATTGTGATAAAGCTAGTATAGGAACACCAAGTTCTTTAGCTAAAGCTTTTAATCCTTGAGTAATTTCAGAGATCTCTTGAACTCTACCCTCATTTTTATTCAGATTGGATCTCATTAACTGTATATAATCAACGACTACTAAGCTTACACCAAATAATCTTTTTATTCTTCTAGCTCTATTACTTAATGTGGCAATTGTAATCGCTGGAGTCTCATCAATAAAAAGAGGTAGATTATAAATATTTCTCGAAGTTTCTATATATCTATTAATTTCTTCTTCAGTAACTTTTCCTCTTCTGATATCGTCTGACTTAATCCTAGCTTGTTCAGATAAAATTCGTGTTGATAGTTGCTCAGAGGACATTTCTAAAGAAAAGAACGCAACAGAAGATTTTTCCTGCCTATTCATAATAGTTTGCGCAGCGTGATATGCTATATTAGTTGCTAATGCTGTTTTACCCATAGAAGGTCTACCAGCTAGAATTACTAAATCAGATTTATGAAGACCACCTAATTTTTCATCTAAGTCAGTTAAGCCTGTAGGAACACCCACTATACCCCTTTCGTTTTTCATAGCTTGAGTAGCCATCTCTATTGTTTGGTCTAAAGCTTGATTAAATTTTAAAAACGATTGGGAAAAGCTTCCTCTTTCTGCTAAATCAAATAGTGATTTTTCTGTGCTCTCAATAATCATTTCAGCGTTTTGATCGTTTGCATTTAATGTTTCTGAAGATAAATTGTTTGAAATTAGAATCAACTCTCTTCTAAGATACATCTCATGAATTACTTTTGCATAATCTATAGCTTGTTTGGTTGAACCAGAAAATCTTGTTAACTTTACTAAATATTCCGTATCACCAACTTCTTTCAGCATATTGTCTTTTTCAAAAAAATTCTTTAATGTTATTGGATTAGCAATCATTCCTTTATTATTAAGCATCTCAATTACTTCATAAATTTTAATGTGGGCTGGGTCATAAAAACTAGTAGGATTAATTATTGTTGACACTTCATCTATAATGTCATTATTTACTAAAATTGAACCCAACAGAGCTTGTTCTGCCTCTAAATTTGAAGGTTGGTTTTTTTCTAAATTTTCAGATATTTTGATTTTTTCCACTAAAGTAATATAAATATGAGGGACTTCAAATAAAGTTAAAAGTTACACACGTTTACTGAACACCTGTGGAAAAGTTACGCTGATTGAATTTTATCTATTTTTATTGAAATTTGAGCTGAAACCTCAGAGTGAAAATTTATTTTTACCTTATATTCACCTACTTTATCCAAATTTTCTTTTAATACAATTTGAGATGGTTGAACTTCAACTTTTAATTTTTCAAATATCGCAGTTGAAATTTCTTTTGGTTTTATAGATCCGTAAAGCTCTCCATTTTCTTTACTTTCTTTATTAAATAAAAAAGATTTATTGTTAATTATATTGGCTGTTTCTTTAAATTTTTTCTTAATTTCTGTATTTTTTTTGTTTAACTCCTCTTTTTTTTTCAATACATATTCCTGATTTTCTTTATTAAATCTTAGCGCTTTACCTTCTCTTAAAAGATAGTTTCTTCCATACCCTGCTTTTACTTCTACCTTGTCTCCAATATTGCCTAGATTTATTATATTTTCTAAAAGTATAATTTCCATTGTTAAATTAATCCTAAAATTTTTGCTTTTTTAATTTCCCTTGTAAGTTTTTTTTGTTTTCCACTAGATACAGACGTAATTTTGGAAGAAAGAACTTTGTTGTTATCAGATATATACTTTCTTAGAAGAGCTACATTTTTATAATCAATAATCGGGGCATTTTTTACAGATAGAGGACAAGATCTATTAAATTTATTCTCAGATTTTTGAAATAAGCTAAGTTTGTTTAAAGAATTTGAGTTTTTCCTTTGAAATTTTTTTCCTTTTCTTTTCATTTGTTGTCCTTGTTAAAAAACTCATTTTTAGTGTCCAATTTTTTATATTTCACAATTAAGTATCTGATAATTGAGCTATCTACTTTAATCTTTTTATTTATTTCATTCAAAGTCTCTTTACTGCCTTCAAATTTGTAATGAATATAAAATCCTTTATTGTATTTTCTAATTTTTCTTGAAAGATTTAACAGACCCCACTCCTCAATTTTAATTACCTTGCCTGAATTTTCATTAATTAATTCACTGTACTTGTTTTTAATCTTATCAAGTTCATTCTTGGCTAAATCTTGCCTTGTGACCAGTGTATTTTCGTAAAAGGACATAAAAAAGATTATTGTTTATTGGTTATCTTTAAAGTACATATTATTAAAAAAAGTTTTATACTATAATAGACATTTATATCAACACTAAATAACAGTGACTAAACGTTAAAAATATGAAGGCTATTCTTTTTCCTGGTCAAGGTTCACAAATAGTAGGCATGGGATCTGAATTCTATAACAATTTTGATACTGTAAAGAAAATATTTGAAGAAGCTGATAGCAAGCTTAAATTCAAGATCTCAAAAATAATTTTAGAAGGACCAGAAAACGAGCTTCAATTAACTCAAAACACACAGCCAGCCATCTTAACAGTTAGTTACGCTATTTTTTCTGTTTTAAAAAATGAGTTCAATTTTAATATGGATAAAATAAATTATTATGCTGGTCACTCTCTTGGAGAGTACAGTGCATTAGTATGTGCTGGATCTTTAGATTTTAATGATGCTTTATATCTTCTCTACGAAAGAGGAAAAGCAATGCAAGCTGCAGTACCAGTTGGAAAAGGAAGTATGATCGCAGTACTAGGCCTTGAAATAGAAGAAATCAAAACTTTTATCAAAGAGGTAAAAATAAAATACGCCTGTGAGATTGCCAATGACAATGCGATAGGGCAGACAATTATAAGTGGGGACGTGGAGAGCATTGACTCGTTAAAATCTATTTTAAAAGATAAATCAAAAAAATTTATACCTCTTAAAGTGAGTGCTCCTTTTCATTGTGAAATGATGAAGCCAGCTGCAGATATAATGAAAGAAAAAATTAAATCTATAAATTTTAAAAAACCTACTTCTAAAATTATTTGCAATGTTACTTCAAAACCTGAAAACGACCCGGAAAATATTAAAAAATTATTAGTGGAACAGATTTGCTCAACTGTTAGATGGAGAGAAAGTTTGATCAATATGCATAATGAAAAAATTGATAATTTTATTGAAATTGGCCCTGGAAAAGTTTTATCTGGAATGGTTAAAAGAACGTTAAAAAATATAAATATCTTTAGTATCAATTCAATAGATGATATGAAAAAAGTAATTTATGAATTTAAAAAATAAAAAAGTTATAATTACTGGTGCAACAGGAGGAATTGGCAATAGTCTTGTTAAAAAATTTTCAGACAGTGGAGCTTCAGTTTTTGCCACTGGAACAAAAGAGGAAAAATTAAACAGTTTAAAAGAAAAATATAATAATATTCACATTAAAAAATTTAACTTAGATGAACATAAAAATATTGAGTCTTTTATTGAGTCAGCGGGCGAGACGCTTGGTGGTTTAGACGTTCTTATAAATAATGCAGGTATAACTTTAGATAGTTTAACAATTCGACTTACAGAGGAGAATTGGAAAAAAGTTCTAGATATAAATCTAACTTCAACTTTTTTGATGTGTAAAGCTGCCATCAAGAAAATGATCAAAAATAAATCTGGTAAAATCATCAACATTACATCTATAGTTGGTCATACTGGAAACTTTGGGCAGGCAAACTATTCAGCTTCTAAAGCTGGTATAGTTGCTTTTTCAAAAAGTTTAGCACTTGAATACGCAAAAAAAAAAATTAACATTAACTGTGTTTCTCCTGGTTTTATAAAAACTGAAATGACTGATAAGATACCTGAAGAATTTAAAAAAATGTTAATAAATAAAATTCCTCAGGGAGACCTTGGAACAGGAGAAGATGTTTCTAATTGTGTAGCTTTTTTAGCATCAGATATGGCCAATTATATTAATGGTGAAACCATTCATGTTAACGGCGGAATGTATATGGCTTGACAATTCTATTCAATAATCTAATAAGAAATTATCACAATATAAAAAAAGGAATCAATGTCTAACGATATAAAAGCTAAAATTAAAAAAATAGTTGCAGATCATCTCGGAATTGAAGAGGAAAAAGTTACAGAAGAAGCTAGTTTCATTGACGACCTTGGCGCGGACAGTTTGGACACTGTGGAATTGGTAATGGCGTTCGAGGAAGAATTTGGATCAGAGATTTCAGATAGTGAAGCTGAAAAAATTTTAACTGTTGGAGATGCAATTAAATTTATTGAGAGTAAATCAAGTCAATAATTAAAAATTTTTTAATGGGCCATGATGTAAAAAATATCATGTTAATTCTTTCTTCGCCTTCTGGAGCAGGAAAAACTACAATAACGAAAAAAATTCAACAAAAATATCAGTCATTTAAAATATCGGTTTCTCACACGACTAGAAAACCTAGATCTAATGAAGTGGATGGGGTGGACTACATTTTTATTTCTAATGATGAATTCAAAAAAAATATTGATAATGGAGAGTTTTATGAACATGCGAAGATTTTTGATAATTATTACGGAACTCACAAAAAGACAGTAGATAATCTAATAAAAAAAAACGACATAATATTTGATATTGATTGGCAAGGAACTAAGCAACTTTCAAAATTTAAAAATCTTAAATTAGTAAAAATTTATATTATTCCTCCTAATAAAGAGGAATTAAAAAAAAGATTAGTAAAAAGGAATTTAGATACTCCAAAAGAAGTTGAAAAAAGATTTAAAGCTTTCGATGAAGATGTTTTACATTGGAAGGATTATGATTACGTCATAATTAATGAAAATCTGGATAATTGTTACAAACAAATAGAAAAAATTATTTCAATCAATAAAAGTAGAACTATTCATCCGCTCATATAACTTTGTAATTTCAAGATATTTTTCTAATTTTAATTCAGCGGGACGTATATTTAATTTAATATCTTTAATTTTGTTAAGATATTCAGAATTGTTAAAAATTTTTTTTAGACTTTTATTTATCATCTTGCGCCTATTTGAAAAAAAAATTGCTGTTATTTTTTCCAAATTTTCAATGTTTTTAAGATCACAAAAAGTTTTAGATTTGGGCTTAAAGCATAAAATAGCAGAGTCTACCTTAGGCTTAGGAAAAAAAGAGTTGGGTGAAATGTTAAAACTATCAATAATATTTAATCTATAATTGGTCAGAATTGAGAGACGTCCATATTTAGAAGTTCCAAACTTTCCAATTATTCTTTCAGTCATTTCTTTTTGAAACATTAAAATTAATTTTATATATTTAGGTGGCCACTTCTTAAATTTAATTATTTTAGCTAGGATTTGTGAAGATATATTATATGGTAAATTACCAAAAATAATTGTTTGATCTAGCATGTTTCTTTCTAAATCAAATTTTAAAATATCGTTATTGTATAATTTAATATTTTTTTTATCTTTGTATTTAGATTTCAGATGATTAAATAAAATATTATCTTTTTCTATTAATATAAGTGACTTTGGTTTCTTTTTTAAAATCTCATCTGTCAACGAACCTTCTCCAGGTCCAATTTCCAAAATATTTTTATTAGATATATTTGTTGTATTTACAATCTTTTTAACAATGTTTTTATCTATTAAAAAATTTTGACCTAAAGACTTTTTAGCAAATTTCATTTTTTTAAATTATTCAAAAACTTAATACATTGAATTAAACTCAAACTATTTGCTTTGTTTTTTCCAATTAAATCTTTCGCAGTCCCATGGTCAGGTGAAACGCGTATGTAATTTAAACCCAAAGTTAAATTAAAAGCGTCATATTGAAATAAAGTTTTAAATGGTGCCAATACTTGATCATGATACATACCTATTATCACATCAAATTTTTTGTAATTATTTATAAATAAAGTGTCCGCTACAAAAGGACCACTTATTTTTATACCCCTTGTTTTTAATCTTTTTATAGCCGGCAAGATATATTTAATCTCCTCGGAGTCTTTTGAAAATTCACTATTATGAGGGTTCAATCCTAGAATTCCTATATTAGGCTTAACACCAAAAATTTTTCTAAACCCATTGTTTAAACAAAGCGTTTTTTTAATTATTAAATTAGAATTAATTTTTTTTGAGATATCTTTAATATTAATATGCGTTGTAATAGGAGCTACAGATAATTTTTTGTTATAAATTAACATTTGCTCATTATTTTTAAGAATTTTACATTTTGACGCTAAATACTCTGTAACACCTACTTTTTTTGTTTTAATTAATAATTTTTTATTAATGGGACAATTCACAAAACCCTTGATATTTTTTTTAATAGCTAAATCATGACCTATATTCAAACTTTTAATAGTATATTCAGAACTTGCTTTTAAAGGCACATTAAATGGGTTTCTAAAATTTAGCGGGACATCGATTATTTTAAAATTTTTTAAATTTTTAAAATGATTAATATCCTTTTTTACTTCTACTACAACTTTATATCCAAGTTTTTTAAATTGTGTTTTTAATAGCTTTTGACTTCCAACTATAAATAGTTTTTTTTTAATTTTTTTGTCTAGGTTTTTCCATGATTTAAAAATTATTTCAGAATTTACGCTATTTGGATCTCCAGCTATTAAAAGTATTTTTTCACTCATTTAATTTGAATTAAAGCATTATTTTTTATCTTTGATAAATGACTAGTTGCAAATAGACCTAATAATTCATTTTGTCTAGCAGAAATTATGTCTTGTCTTATTTTTTCTATATTTAAATTTTCATAACTAGTCTTTTTTTTATCAAGCAACTTTAGAAAAACTAATGAATTAGGTTGAAGCACAGGATCTGAAACTTCACCTAGATTTAAATTTTCAACAATATTTTTAATTTTAACAGACAGTGATTTTGAGCTTATCCATCCTAAGTTACCGCCTTCAAAAGCAGAAGATGAATTGCTGTATTTAATTGCTGTATTTTCAAAACCAATTTTATTTATTTGATCTTTGATTTCTTTTATTATTTTTTCCTTATTATCTTTCTGATCTAATAATACTTCAATTTCGGCTAAATTATATTCAAGTACATTTTTTTGTTCTTTTATAATGGTATTAAGTTCTTTTTCAATTTCATTTCTATCAATCGTAGAACCTAATTTCTTATTATATATTTGAAATATTAATTTCCTCCACGCGAATTCAATTTTGGTATCATTTAAAAACAATTCAAAATCGATATCTGCATTATTAAATTTACTTCTCAAGCCATAAATATCTGTGTTAAATTGTTGCGCGATACGAGCTAAATAGTCTTTGACATTTTTTGTTTCCTCTATGGATATTTTAAATTTGTTAATTTCGATCTTTTTAAGTTTTGAATTTATTAAATATCTCATAGCTTCGTTTTTAATCTTATTTATATTATCTTGACTTAATTCTTCTTTACCCAAAAATAAAACAGCCTTAATTCTATTTTTAAGCTCAAA
>MDTB01176036.1_pt1 | contig 14371 bp, 13 predicted proteins | sample 811161 | NCBI WGS metagenome assembly MDTB01 (sample SAMN05326650, study PRJNA326480) | marine metagenome | isolation source: seawater | place: Mediterranean Sea | collected 2009
AGATAAGAGATAAAGAAATACAAGGCAATGCTGTGATAAACTATACAGATTTAAGTGTCAATTTCACATGCATTCACGAACACAAATGGTTTACTCCAGAAAAGACCTTTGAAAATTCAATTGGCTTTAGGGAATATGCATCAGAAACAACTAGCAGGAAATCACCTTATTATCCAATTCAAAATTCAGAGACGAAGAAGATAATAGAAAAGTACAAAAAACTTGCAATAGAAGAATCTGGTGTGACATTTATTGGTAGACTTGCTGAGTACCAATATTATGATATGCATCAAGTTATAGCATCAAGCATGACAAAGTTTAAAAAATTTGCAAATGTTAACTAATTTTCAGTCAGTATAACATAAGCTTTATCAAAGTATATAGCTAAGGAGCAATAATGAAAGAGTTAACTGTTGTAATGCCTGTCTATAACGAAGAAGAAGTAATTTCAGTTGTATTGAATGACTGGATAAAAGAGCTCCGGAGATTGGGAATTGACTTTGAATTGTGCATTTATAATGATGGTTCTACGGACGAAACACTCAAATCTATTAACGAAATAGAAAAAAAGAATAATGAATTAAAGGTAATAGATAAACCCAACTCGGGACACGGCCCTACCGTTTTACTTGGTTATCAAGAAGCGAAAGGCAAATGGATATTTCAAACTGATTCAGATAATGAGATAAAGCCTGACCAGTTTCAAAAAGTTTGGGAACAACGCGATGATTCTGATTTAATTGTTGGATTTAGAGTTGACCGTGAGTCTCCAACTGTTCGAAAAATAGTATCATTTATTTCAAAGTGGAGCATTAGACTTTTATATGGGAAAGGAGTTAGAGATGTAAACTGCCCATATAGATTATTAAGAAATAAAAAATTTGAAAAGACTTTTTCTAAAATTCCATCGGATACATTTGCACCAAATGTTATACTATCTGGTATTAGTTGTTATAAGAAGATGAAAATTATTGAAGTTCCTGTATCTTTTTCACCTCGCTCGACTGGTGAAGTTTCTGCTGTTTTGCAGAAGTGGAAATTGCTAAAAGTAGCAATTTTGTGTTGGTGGCAAACCATATCTTTTCGACTCAAAATAATTTTAAAATAATGGTCCTAAAGAAATTTTAAGAATACACATTCTTAAATTGGATTTATGAAAACCCAAATACATTTTTCCAAATTGAAAAGTAGCAAACTATGAATGTTCTAATAGCAATTTTTATTGGTTTCGTTTTACGGGTTGCATTGGTATATAGCTTTTATGGAAGTGCAGATGCAACTGGAGGAGCTTCATTCTATGATGCGATTTTTTCAAATTATGATGTTTATTCAATAAGGTCTCCCTGGCCATATCTTCCATTTTCTAATGCGCTCGCTTGGCTGTGGGGCAATTTAGCAGAGTTATTAAATGTTAATGTGAATTTAGCCTATCGCTTAACCAGCGTTTTATATGATGTTCTTATTGGGCTTGTTATTTACCAATATACAAAAAAGTATTTGCCAAATAAGTCTTCCCAATCATTGTGGCTATATATGCTTAATCCAGTAACAGTACTAATTGCTTCTATATTAAGTTTTACCGATAGCACAACTATACTGTTTCTTTTATTTTGTTGCTATTTCAATGACTATTTTAATGGAAAAGAAGGTGCAGTTTTTTCAGCTATTTCTCTAGCAATTTCTATCTCAGTTAAGCCTTTTCCATTTATTTTTATTCCATTCTTTTTATTTAGGTCGTCCAATAGATGGCTTTTTGGTACAACTTTTTCAATCTCTATTTTTATTCTAAACTCTTACTATTTAATTGGGAGTAGTGTCCAAAATATAATCTGGTTATTTAAATACATAGGTAAAAAGACCTTGATGGGGAGTCAACTAGGAAAATTTGGATTTGCCCCAATTTTATCTGAATTTGGCTCTGGTGCGGAAAAAATTAGTATTCTTTTTAGCTTAATTGGAATGATTTCAATTATAGTTTTGTATCTAATTTTTTTACGAAATATAAAAGCAGTAGAGTTTTGTTTTTTAACTTTTCTGGTTACGTTACTTTTTTCTAACCACATACATCCTCAGTACATATTTTGGATGGTTCCATTTTCTATTATTGTAAACCAAAATAAATCTTGGCCATATGTAGTTTTTTTACCACTACTCATTATAACTAAAATTACCATCTGGAACCTAAATATGGGTTCATATAGTCCACATGTTTCGTTAGGATTTGTTTTCCCAATTAAATCTGTAAGCTTACTATTTGATATTTTAAATGGAGTATGGATCAGAAATATTATCTATCTTGCTGTCTTGATAGTAATGTTCCCCTCGAATCTATTGAATAAAATTTTAAGACATTTTAAAGAATTGCTACTAAAAATAAAGAATGCATATGTATTTAAGAACTTTTTAATATCGTTTATAATTGGAGTCATTTTTGGAATTTTATTTTTCCTTGCAACTTACCGCTTTTACTTTGATATCAATTCATATACGTCAGATGAAATTACTCTTGATTTTTTAATCCTTAGAAATATAGTATTAATTATTATCCCAACAATATTTGGATTGTATTCTTCCTTAACCTATTCATCAAGAACTTTTGGCGTAATTATATTCAACATACTTGCGATTATAGCTGTGCTTTTATTCAGTTTTAATGGATTCAGACCTCATCAAATAGGATTCTTCTATGTCCTATTCATTTTAATCTCAACTTTCATAACTTTTGATGGGTTTAAGTGGCTCTTTTTTCGTAAAAATTATAATGCCAACCAGGAATTAAAAATTCCATTAAAAAGTTTTTCAATATTTTCCATTAGCACTTTTTCTATATTTATCATTTTGATTTTATCTTGGCCAGGCTTACACAAGGGAACGAGTAAACAGTTTAATCAAAACTTTGAAACCGTGTCAAGAGATTACAAAAACTTTTCTCCAGGGCGTTTTCCTGATTTAATTTCTATCCAACCACCAAGAAACGGATTTAATTATGGTCAGAATTTTATTTACAAGACCACTTTCGATCTACCTAGGAATATTAAATCTGGGAAAATGTTTCTTGTTAGTGAAGACCATCATAAGATAATTATCAATGGTAATAATTTAGAAATCCAGTATGGAACATTATACTACGCTAGGCATGGTAGTAAAAGAAAAAGTTATGATTTTGGAATTCATGAGATTGATTTAAGTCTATTTCTTAAAAATGGCACCAACGAGCTAACAATTTGGAATAATTTAAGCGCGAGCGTTTACCCCACTGGAATCGCTATAAAATTGCATATAGAACTGAATGATGGTCAACAAATCACAATAAAATCAGATGATATGAAATGGGCACTTTATGAAGGGATACTAGACAAAGATATGCTTAGAGAGGGCTCCCTAATCAATTACGAAATGAAAGACAAAGATATGATTTCAATGAGCAATCACTTTATTCATAAAAAATATATTAATTCATGCTTGAAATCCATGGACTTTAAATTGATTGAACCTCAAATACCTAAAGGTGACCTCCCTTTTTTGAGCATTGAACTTTGGATTTTTATCCTCTTTTCTATTTTAGGAATCATTTATATGCTTATCCTTTTCAAACCGTTTAATAATACTAAAATGAGACATTCTTGAAACTATATAAAAGAAGGTTTTGTTTTAAAGATATTCCTCAAACTGATATTGTTATTTTTTCTAAAACTAATAGCCATTATATAACTGAATATATCCTAAAGGGACTTCAGTATTACATTTTTAGTTTCAATACCAAGAAAATATATTTTAACATAAAAGTTATTTATTATTATCTTGAATCAATTCAACTATTTAATTTTAAAGAGCTGAATAAATCTGAGCAAAAACTTCAAGAGATTCTAAAACAAATCAGATATATTTATTTCCTATCATGCTTGAAAACTATGAATCCAAAGGTGGTTATAACTCTTACAGATAATTCACAACAATTACATTGGCTTTCTCGTAAGTTTAAAAGTGCAACTTTCCTTACCATACAGAATGGTAATCGTCCAAAGTTTCAATTAGATAATAAGCAGAAACAATTTCATAAACACTTTTTCTCCTTTGGTAATAATGATATGGATAGATATAAACGGTTTGGGCATACCATTGAATGCTTTTATCCAGTGGGATCAGTTAAGGCAAGTATTTATAAAATGAAAAATAAAAATTTAAATATAGAATATGACATATCGGTCATATCTCAATACGATGAAGAAATATTTCAAAAAACAAAGTTTGAAGATAGAATTAAATGGAAATCAATGGAAAAAATGCACAAATTTTTAAATAGATATATAGAGGAAAATAATGTCAAAGCTGCATTACTATTAAGAAGAAATAATCATAATGCTGAATATGAAATAAAATATTTTGATAAACTATACAAAAACAATATCCTATATATTAAAAATGATATGAAAAAAATGGATGCATATAGATCAGTAGAGAAGAGTGATGTAATTGTTGATTTTTATTCTACCTTAAGTATTGAGGCATTTAGTTGGGGTAAAAAAATATTGCTATGTGATTTTACAAATAGTGATGATTACAATGACCATAATTCAACAATAATGTTTAGAGAGCCTAATTATGAGGCATTTAAAGTTCGTTTAAACGAATTAAGAAATGAGCCTTATGATGAATACCAAAGGCGCACAAAAAAATATTCAGCATACATAATGAACAATGATTTAAAAAACCCTCCATTTAAGATTATAAGAAAAATTATTGATAATCATTTACAGAAAAATTCAAAACGATCATTCTAGTGGTCAAATAGTTAGAATATTTATAACATGAAGCAGTTAAAGCTATCAAAACGCTATCATCGAGTTGGATTTGCAAGAAAAAATTCAATACCCCAAAATGAGTATGTTCAGATTTATAAAGATTTTGAAGATTATGAAAATAAAAATTATAAAACTATAATTGTCAAATGTCTGTGCAATCGGGATGAATCGTATATTATTTCTACTGTTGACAGAGAAGGTATGTATTATCCCTTAGTTATTTGCAAATCATGTGGTTTAATAAGGGCAAAAGAGTATTGGGATGAGGAAAGTACAATGCATTATTATGCTAATTGGTATAGGAAAAAATATGCGCATGAAGAAAATCCCAATATATTCTATGAACAACAAGTGTTGTCTTCCAAGCGAGTTTGGAATTTTATGAATAAATATATTAGCAAATTAAAGGAACCTATGACTATTGTTGATATCGGTGGTGGAGCAGGAGGAGTTTTAGATTCATTTAAAAGTGGAAATAATTGTTATGTTTTTGATTTTAATAAACCATTCCTAAAAAAAGCAAATGACGTGGGATATAAAACTATTGAAGGCGGAATAGATAAACTCAACCAAATTAGTGAAAAACCAGATTTAGTGATATTATCCCATGTTGTAGAACATTTCACTAATGTTCATCTGGAATTAGAAACACTTAAAAAATATTTGAAGCTTGGCTCCTTAGTTTATATTGAACTCCCTGGCATTGATTCGTTAAACGAAGGTAGAAGAGAATATGATCTTCTTAGTGATATTCACAAACCTCACGTTTTTTATTTTTCAGTTGGGGTTTTAAATAATTTAATGGAAAGGTATGGCTTTAAGTGCTTGAAGTCAAGCTCTCTGGCTTCAGGCTTGTATGAATACACTGGGGAAATTGGTGGATTGATAAATAATCATGATAATGTTATCTCATTAATTAGTCGAGCTGAGCTGAAGAGGAAACTTGGTCTATTATTTTTCAAAAAGATTCTTGGTATAATTATGCCTAGGCCGCTTAAGGATTTGATAAAAAATATCCTAATTAAGAAATGATTTTTCATAAAAAATATTAAAAATAGTACAGGAATTTTAAATACAGTTAAGACTTTTTAAGGATTCATCCATCTATCTATTTGCATCGGTGATATCCGCTGGAATGGGAATCTTTTCTCTTCCAATATACACACGTTTCTTATCACCATCTGATTATGGTATTGTTGCATTGTTTATAATTTTTGGACAAGCATCGTCGGGACTAGTTTCATTAGGTCTTCAAAGTGCTTCTTATAGATACTATTTCAAATACAAAGATAATTTAGACGAATATAAAACCCTCAATTTTTCAATATTAATCTTTTTGTTCTTAGTATATGTGATTGGAGGATTGTTAAGCTACTTTTTTGGTCATTGGGTATCAATTACCTTATTTAACGGTAAACTAAAACCGTCGCTTATATATCTATCTTTCTTAAGTGGTTGTATGGAATATCTATTTTCTTATTTTACTAATTTACTAACTGCACAAGTTCGTTCTTTTACATTTGCTATAATTATAGTATCGCGGGCTATAATTAAAATTATGCTTGCTTTATATTTTATTATGATTCATTCATTAACATATATGGCATTGATTTATGCAACACTATTAAATCAGGCAATTATGGTAATTTGCCTATTAATCATTATGTCTGATCTACTAAGTATCAGTTTTTCAGTATACTATTTTAAGAAGTCGATAAGATTTTCTTACCCAATGTTGCTTAGATTGATGATAGGAATGATTCACAAGGCGTTTGATAAAATAATGCTCACAAACTTTTCAGGGTTAACTTCCGTCGGCTATTATTCATTTGGTGAAAAATTTGCTAACTTATTAAAAGTAATTATGGATGCTATTGGTAAGGCATGGACTCCATTTTTTCAGAATAAAGCACATGAAAATACTGAAGAAACAAAAAATGAAATAGCAGGTATATATTTAGAAATGTCATTTGTAATCCTTTTTATTGGATATTTGTTAATATCCTTTTCCGAAGAGATGGTATTATTATTGACTACAAAAGAATTTTATCCTGCAATGTATATAGTCCCTATTTACATATTCTATTATCTTATTGGAATATTAGGAATGTTATCATTAAACCAAATTCAATTTTCTGAAAAGACTCTATATATCCTCCCTGCATCCATTGTAAGTGTTCTTCTAAATATTTCACTTAATATATTGCTAATACCTGATTATGGTGCACTTGGAGCTGCAATAGCACTGTTTTTGACATCTTTATTTAGTAGTTTAATTCATATGTATTTTGGAAATAAACTATACCCAATACAGGTGCATTGGTGGAAATTAGCTATAATGTTTTTATTGACAGTTATTTTCAGTGTTCCGACATACTATTTAATGGCATCTGAAATGAATTATATTTTAAAAATACTTGCTAAATTCATATTTATTTTAGTTTTTTTCATTTTTGGCTTAAGGTTTAATTTTATATCAAAAGAAAATATCAATTTGCTTCTTAAAAAAATAAATCCAAGATTTACATAGCAACCATATGAATCGTAATATTGAACTTTTAGATTGGAGACAAAAACAAACATGTTAAACGATAAGACCATATTATTAACTGGCGGGACCGGATCTTTTGGTAAAAAATTTATTGAAACCGTTTTAAAGAACTATGTACCAAAGAAAGTGATTATTTATAGCAGGGATGAGCTAAAACAATTTGAAATGCAACAGCAAGACAGATTCAAAGCTACCAACACATTAGTTCGTTATTTCATAGGTGATGTCCGAGATTATGGTAGATTGAAGATGGCGATGGATGGGGTAGATGTTGTAGTTCATGCTGCTGCATTGAAACAAGTTCCAACGGCAGAATACAATCCATTTGAAGCTGTTAAAACAAATATTATTGGTGGACAGAATGTCATAGATGCTGCAATGGAGCATGGAGTAGAAAAAGTTATCGCATTGAGTACAGATAAAGCTGCAGCGCCTATCAATTTATATGGAGCTACTAAATTAACTTCAGACAAATTATTTATTGCTGCTAATAATTATAAAGGTAGGAATAATATAAAACTATCTGCTGTAAGATATGGTAATGTAATGGGGAGCAGAGGGTCAGTGATACCCTTTTTTAAAAAGCAGAAGGAAACTGGTATCTTGCCTATTACTGATGAGCGGATGACACGATTTAATATAACCTTAGAGGAAGGAGTAGATTTTGTCCTAAAATGTTTAGACCAAATGTGGGGTGGTGAATTATTTGTACCTAAAATCCCTAGCTATCGTATCCTTGATATTGCCAAGGCTATTGCACCTGAATGTGAATTTGATATTGTAGGTATTCGTCCGGGAGAAAAATTACATGAGGAGATGATTACTGAGACAGATGCGCTAAATACTGTAGAATTTGAAAAATATTTTGTGATATTACCATCTTCTGAAAAACTAGGATGGAATGAGGATGAATTTCTTAAGAATTATGATTCTGGTTATGGCAAAATGTGTGAACATGGTTTTTCTTATAATAGTGGGACTAACAAAGATTTTTTGACTATTGATGATTTAAAGAAAATGATAAATAGATATGTCTAAAGAAATATCATATGGTAAGCAGACAATAGATCAGAGTGATATAGATGCTGTCACTAAGGTCTTAAAAGGAGATTGGTTAACGCAAGGGCCTGCTGTAGAAACCTTTGAAATTGACTTAAAAAAATATTTTGGTGTAAATCATTCTTGTGCAGTTTCAAATGGTACAGCTGCTTTGCATCTAGCAGGCTTAGCGCTTGAATGGAAACCGGGTGATATTGTGATTACATCACCTATAACTTTCCTCGCCACTGCAAATTCGATTATTTATAACGGAGCTACCCCAGATTTTGTAGATATCGAACCTAAAACATATACAATTGATTCAAACCTTTTAGAAGATAAGGTAAAACAACATGATAGAAATGGTAAAAAAGTCAAAGCGATTATTGGTGTGGATTATGCTGGGCATCCATGTGAATGGGATGCATTAAGATCAATAGCCGACAAGTTTGAATTACAATTAATAAATGATAATTGTCATGCTTTGGGAGCATCCTTTAAAAATGATAAACATTATGCAGGTAAATATGCTGATATCGTAACTCAGAGTTATCATCCGGTTAAACATCTTACCACTGGTGAGGGTGGGGTAGTAATGACGAATAATTCACGCCTTGATGAGAGAGTAAGGCGATTACGTACGCACGGGATGACCAAAGATTTAAATCAGCTATTGCAAAACGATGGTCCATGGTACTACGAAATGCATGAGTTGGGCTTCAATTATCGGATTACTGATTTTCAATGCGCGCTAGGTTCTAGTCAATTAAATAAGTTAGATGACTTTATTGGGAAAAGACAAATAATCGCAAAAAGGTATGATGAGTGTTTTGATAATATTGAGCATTTAAAAATACCTCAGTGTAGTAGCCATATTGACCACGCTTATCATTTGTACCCGCTACAGATTGATTTTGATAAACTAAAATTAAAAAAAATAGACTTTTTCAACAAAATAAAAAAATCTGGTATTAATCTTCAAGTCCATTATGTGCCCATTCATCTTCAACCTTTTTACAAGAAAAAATATGGATTTAGTTATGGTAATTTTCCTGAATCGGAGAACTTTTACAATAATGAAATCTCTTTACCTATTTTTCCTGACTTATCTGAGGATGATGTTTCGTTAGTAATTGATAGCATAACCAAAATTATCAATAAATGAATATAGCTGTAATACCAGCCCGTGGAGGAAGTAAGAGGATTCCTAGAAAAAATATTTCTGATTTTTGTGGTAAACCAATGATTTCTTGGCCAATTAAAGTTATCAAGAATAGTAAAATGTTTGATAGAATTATTATATCAACAGATGATGAAGAAATTTCAGAAATTGCCTTAGCTTATGGTGGAGAAGTTCCTTTCATACGACCAGCCGAGATCTCAGATGATTTTACTGGGACAACAGAGGTAATTGCTCATGCCGTACATTGGATGCACGAAAATGGCTTGGAACCAGATGCTGTTTGTTGTATCTACCCAACATCTGTTTTTCTTAAGGTGCCTGATTTAAAAAAAGGACTTGCAGCATTAAAATCAGGTCGCTGGCAATATTCATTTTCCGTAACTGATTATAATTCATCCATATTTCGTTCATTTGAAAAATCTTCTAATGGTGGAGTGAAAATGTTTTTCCCTAAACACTATGATAAGCGTTCGCAAGATTTGCCAATGGCTTTACATGACGCAGCACAATTTTACTGGGGGCGACCAGAAGCTTGGATAAATAATCTTAAATTATTTGATAATCATTCTCATCCTATTTTCATTCCGCGATGGAGGGTTCAAGATATAGATGAGGTAGATGATTGGAAACGTGCTGAATCTTTATTCAAACTGTATGAGGATGACTTAAATGGCTAGTCAGAGAATAAAAAAAAATAAGATTGGATATTATGAATTAGTTGATAAGCCAACTGCCAAGCAATTAGAAAATTTTTATAAGAACCAATATTTTGACAGTAATAATTTTGAGGTCAAATATTCTGATGAAGAACTCTTTCATAAAACTATAAGTTTTATAGAAGCATTTGAGATTTGCAAAGTTAAAACAGGAACTATGTTAGATATTGGTTGTGGAGAAGGGTTTTCTTTAGATTTTTTTTCAAGAAAGGGTTGGGATGTTTTAGGTCTTGATTATTCAAAAGATGGAGTTGAAAGGCATTTTCCTAATCAATTAAATAATTTAAGAACTGGAGATATCTACCAACAATTAGATTATATTCAAAATAATTCAAATGTAAAGTTTGATCTTATTATTTGTAATAATGTTTTAGAACATTTGTTGGATCCCATTGACTTTATTAAACGTTTCAAATCACTGCTTTCTGAGAATGGCATTGCTAGAATTCAAGTACCAAATGATAATTCATATTTACAAAAAGATGCTGTTAATAAAGGTTTGGCAAAAGAATTATTTTGGTTTGCACCACACGAGCATATGTCTTATTTCACTCAAGATTCCCTGAAAGAATTAATTGTCCACTGTGATTTATATGTTGTAGAACTTTTAGGTGATTTCCCAATTGATTTTTTTCTTTTCAATGAAAGTTCAAACTATCTTCTGAATAGTGATACTGGGAAAAATTGTCATATGGCAAGAATTAGATTAGATACATTAATGGCTAAAGCGGGTTCCGAAAAATTAGTAGCATTTAGAAGAGGACTAGGCAATGCGGGATTGGGTCGTAATGCTATTATTTACTTTAGTTTAATTAGGGACAAAAATGGTTAAGTATAAAAGTGATAGACTTATGTTGAAATTATTAGATAAAGATTCAATTACAGATGAATATGTAAGCTGGCATAATAACAAGGAATTATTAAAGTTTTATAGTTCTTCAGGCAAAAAATTTACAAAAGACTTTATCATAGATGAATTGAAACACTATCAAAAAAGTAATGATTCCTTTTACTATGGAATTTATTATAAGGATGATAATAAACTAATTGGGAACATAAAAATTGGACCAATTTCTCCAAAGCACAAGACTTCAGATTTAGTAATTTTTATTGGTGATATCAATTACCTTGGTAAAGGGTTAGCTGTTGAAGGTATCAAACTGGGGAATAAAGTGTCTTTTGAGGAACATGGTATTCGAAAACTTTTTGGTGGAATGTATAAGAGTAATATTGCTAGTGTAAAAGCATATACTAGGGCTGATTGGGTTATTGAAGGCATTCTCAAAGGGCATTATCTTACAGATGATAGAGCTGAAGATAGAATTCTAGTAGCTTGTTTTAATCCCAAATATTTTGATAATGTCGAAATTGCTGCAAAGGCTTTAATCATAGAAGATGTCTATGACTTCTAAATTTGGCTTTTTTTTTGATCTTGATGGCACATTAACTGATAATTTAGAATTTATGTTTGAAGGCTATAGAACATTTATGTCCAGGCACGGGTTGCCATATTCAAAAGAACAATTCAACCATTATAATGGTACACCATTAAAAGACTTTCTTTTTTATACAAAGAACAAACATAATATAAAAAAAACTATAGATGAACTATTGTCTTCTTACGAAAAAATAATTGATAATAGTCATTCAATGATAGCCCCAAGGGAAGGCGTGGTTGAACTATTTTCAATTTTGGTAAAAAGAAATATTCCATTTGCAATTGTGACCTCTTCAAAAAGAAATATTGCTTCTAATTGGATAAAGTCAAATGTCCCAGATAATCTTAGACCTCCGTTGGTTACTTCAGATGATTATAAAGAAGGGAAACCATCCCCCTATCCATATCTATTGGCTATGGAGGAGTTAGGTTGTAAAAATGGATATGCTGTTGAAGATTCAGAGAATGGTGTATTGTCTGCATTCTCTGCAGGATTAAAAGTATTACAGATAGGTCCTGAAAAAAATATAAAATTTTCAAATACTTGGGAAAAAATATCTAGCTTCAATGAAGTAACTTGTATCGTAAATGAGCTTTAAAAAAATAAATGTTCAGATTCCGGTGATAAAAGTAAAAGATCAGTTTAATATTTCAAAAGAATATAGAGAATCTCTTGATCTTGTTTGGGAAAAGGAGAAAAAGAAAAATCATACAATATTTGACGGACAAGTGCTCTACTTCGAAAAAATAATAAAAAATGAGATTATTTGTTCATATTCAAATTATAGATATTGGTATTCTCAAAATAAATTGAATAATAGAAATAACCTTAATGCACTATTTCCTGTTGCTGTAACTGGAATAGTTAAAAATGGGAATCAGATATTATTAGGTAAAAGAGGGCAAAATGTTAGTCAAGATAAAGGTTTATATGATGTTTTACCATCAGGTGGTATTTCTAGTGAAAATAATGGAGACTATAAATTTCAATTGATTCAGGAGTTTAATGAAGAATTAGAGGGGAAATCCAATGACATTAATTCTATTGACTTCCTTTATTTATTGAAGGATGATAAAGATAAATTAATAGACATTGTTTCAATGATAAATGTTAGTCGTCCCTTGGATAATTTTAAGTGCAATAAAAATGAGTACGATAGATTATTGAATCTCAATCTTGAGAGGGAAAGTTTTGATCAAATTAAACAAAAACTTAATCCAATTTCAAAATTCATAATAGGTGATCTTTTACAACTGGAAGAACTATGAGATTGGTACAACAAGCAAACGCATGTTTTTCTTTATTTTATAGAGGAAAACATATCCTGATGGATCCTTGGATGAATGCTCCATCAGTGGCACAAGGCTGGACGCCCTACCCTCCAGCAAAAAGTAGGATGCAGGATTTACAAAAACCAGATTTAGTTTATATCTCTCATATTCATAGTGACCATTGTGAGGAGGAGACGATGAAGCACATTGATCGAGATACTCCTATCTTAATTATGGATCTCTCACCAAATTTTTTACATAAGATGTTAAAAGCTAGAGGATTTGAGAACATAACCTTAATGCAGATTGGGAAGCGCATTAAAGTTGATGCAATTGATGAATTAGAGGCGGAGCCATTTGGCGCAACATTTGGTCATATTTGTGCAAATGTAATTGATAGTAGTGTTATTTTCAAACTTGATGGCAAGGTTATTTTGAATTGCAATGATAATAAGCCTAGTATTGAATTGTGCAATTATATAAAAGATCAGTATGAAAGAATAGACGTTGCTTTCATTCCTGGAGGTGGAGGAAGTGGTTACCCTGCAATGTATGAAAATTTATCAGCATCAGAAAAAAAAGACATTGTTTCCAATAATATTAAAAATTATTTTAAAATTTTTTCAAATGCAGTAGATGTTTTGAAGCCAAAAATCGCCATTCCTGTTGCTGGAGGATATGCCATTCGAGGTCCTTATGCTGAAACAGTTAATTGGTTACAAAACAGAACCCTAGATAAAAATGAGATTATTGATTTTCATAATAAAAATGGTGACTATAAGGATACTAAAATTATTCCAGTACAGCCAGGTTTGGAAGTGAATGTCGAGACTGGTGATTTTATTAAAGGTGGATATAAACCTTGGACTACAGATCAACTAAAATCTTTTTTCAAAGAACTTGCTGATGAAAAAATTATTCCAAAGGTGAAAACAAGTAGTCTTGTTCCGGGATTATTGAGTATGATGAAAACTGCCAGGATTAACTTGTGGAGACATCAGCAAAGACTTGGTATGATCTTAGATTATACCATCTATTTTGAAATAATTGATTATCAAAAAACTTATGAATTAGACCTTAGTACTAATGAATTGCATAATATACCAGCTGGTCAAAAAAAGGTAGGAAGATATTTATCGATGAAGCTCGATCAGGATACAATGCTAGAATGGCTTTTAGGCTATGAGGATTTTAATATGCTTGATTCGGGTCATAGAATAATCTTTAACAGAAACCCCAATGATTATGTTGTGGAGGCATATTACCTAATGTCACTTTTCAGATTATAAAAAGGGAGCTCTAAATTGGATTCAATTTTTTTTGATAAAAAAGAGATAGGCGAAAATTCCCCACCATTCATCATTGCAGAAA
>MDTB01241529.1_pt1 | contig 14371 bp, 12 predicted proteins | sample 811161 | NCBI WGS metagenome assembly MDTB01 (sample SAMN05326650, study PRJNA326480) | marine metagenome | isolation source: seawater | place: Mediterranean Sea | collected 2009
GGCCCCTTCCAAAGCAGAATCGGTTTTTGCAGCCTTGAAAGGGACATTTGGTGTCGTTCCTGAAAGACCGGCTAGGCATCGCAATATCGCACCGCTTTAACCTATCACATGAACATTATCGACTACGAGCATTGGTAATTATTTGATCATACCAGTTGACTTTGCGTCATTCCATGATTTCCCAAAGTAGTCCCATGCCATTAGGAATTCGTACCTCAGGCCGGCGGTGTGCATAAGTATTTGCGGTGCTTCAGCAAGCACGCGTATTTTGAAATAAATCAGCTGAAGCTTCAGTTGATAGTCTATATTATTTTTCGTGTTTTTAAAGTTATCAGTTATGTAATATTCTGTAGTTGTGGAAAAAAATAAAAGAGGATTTTGGGATAGGATGCGATCCGGTTGTTCTGCCTTCTGACAATCTTGCAAAGTCTTACCGGTTCAAATCTATATTTTATTGGAATTTGAGTTGTTTAACAGTAAAATGGTCTCTAGATTATGGTCAAACACTGCAGGCTATTATGCCCAAAAACTATGACACACGGTTTTTTAGCATCGCGTTTAGCGATGGTACGCCTAAAAAAGCCTTCCTAACGGCCTGCGTAGTAGGCACGATTCTCACAGTCATAAACCATGGGGATGGCATTCTGATAGGGGAATTCCCACCCCTACTGAAAGTGCTTTTGACCTTTTGTGTGCCTTTTTGTGTCACAACTTGGGGGTCGTATCTGGGCAAAAAATCAAAAATACTGCAGCAAAAAAAGATTGATGCACTAAACTGTAATTGAGTTGCGTAAATATAACCTTATTGTATTTTTGGTTTCTGACCTTGTGTTTTCATTATAACCAAGATCAAACAAAGCAAGTAGACAATTGTGACCTTTGTCGGTCGATAAGTATATCACATTAACAAATAGCTTCAGTTAAATTAGGCAGAATTGGTATTGAACGGTATAGGACTAATGAAGTGGCGTCTAATTCGCTGCCATTACTCGCCATGCCACTAACCTGAAATTTATTCATTTTACCTTGCAATCGCTGTAATTGATACCATATCCCACCACAGCATAAACGCGCGAGCTAAAAGTATGCATGAGCAGATATTTTCTCTTTCAGGTGTAAACCTTTCGTTGAAGGGTAATGCGGGGCTTGTAAAAATTTTGAAAGATATCAGCCTGACCATTGAACGTGGAGAAACCGTTAGCCTAACTGGGGCTTCAGGATCAGGAAAATCTTCGCTGCTTATGCTCTTGGGGGGCTTGGAGCAAGCTAGTTCTGGAGCAGTGATCGCCATGGGAAATGATCTTGCCAAAATGAGCGAAGATGCCTTGTCACGTTTTCGGCGGTCTCACATGGGTATCGTCTTTCAGGCCTTTCATCTCATACCGACCATGACCGCTTTAGAAAACGTGGCAACGCCCCTAGAATTAGCCGGTCAGAGAGATGCATTTGCGAGAGCAGAAGTAGAACTTTTCAACGTTGGCTTGGAGCACCGTATCTATAACTACCCTGCTCAGTTGTCCGGCGGTGAGCAGCAACGCGTGGCTCTTGCACGCGCAGTTGTTTTAAAGCCTAATATTATTTTGGCAGATGAGCCGACAGGAAATCTTGATAGTCAGAATGGGACAGCGATCATCAATGTGCTTTTCCAGCTTCGTGAAAAATATGGTTCGACACTTGTACTCGTTACTCATGACGTTGCTTTAGCCAATCGCTGTGACAGGGTGATTTCGTTGTCAGATGGCTTCATCATATCAGAAAAAAAAGGTTACCATTGAGCTTTTATCTATCTGTTCGACTGGCGCGGCGCGAATTACGCGGTGGCTTAAAAAACTTTCGCATTTTGATAGCCTGTCTTGCCTTAGGTGTAGCAGCAATTGCTGCAGTGGAGTCTATGAAGCAAGCGATCGAAACCGGATTGAAGGTGGAAGGCGCAGTATTACTTGGTGGGGATGCCGAGGCAGAATTTGTCTATCGTTTTGCCTCTCAAGAAGAAAGGTCTTGGCTCGAGGAAATTGGCGATCAAATATCTGAAGTGGCTGATTTCCGATCTATGATCGTTGTACGGCACAAAGACGAAAAGGTGCGCGCCCTAACACAAATCAAAGCGATTGATTCTGCCTATCCCCTGATAGGTCAGGTTCAATTGTTTGGTGGGTCAGATTTCCGGGCAGCACTAACTGCCCAAGATGGACTTAGTAGCGTGTTGATGGAGCGGTTACTGGTAGAGCGCCTTGGACTACGGGTTGGTGACCGACTTTATATCGGATCAAAGTCTTTTCGCCTTGGTGGTATAGTAAAAAGCTTACCAGACACAGCTGGTGATAATTTTGGACTTGGTCCGAGAACATTGGTCTATAGGGCAGATCTAGAAGGTTCTGGGTTGTTAGTACCTGGGACACTTTTTTCGTCAAAATACCGGCTTATTACTCCCAGTAATAGTGATCTAGACGCAATTAAGACTATGGTCAAAGACCGATTTTCCAGCTCAGGCCTGAGATGGCGAGATAGCAGAAATGCGGCGCCCGGTGTTGCCGTTTTTGTAGAGCGGTTATCAGTATTTCTTGTTCTTGTGGCCCTTTCTGGTCTCGCTGTGGCAGGTGTTGGCGTTTCTGCAGCAGTGACCAGCTACTTAGCTGTAAAAAAACCTGTTATCGCGACCCTTCGAAGCCTCGGAGCAACCAACTATATCGTTTTGCAGATATATTTCATGCAAATTACTTTTTTATCGGTATTAGGAGTTGCGATAGGTGTGACGCTTGGCGTGGGTTTACCCATTTTATTTGCACAAATAATTGATGCCTCTTTACCTTTTCCGGTCCACATTACGTTTTATGGCTTTGCGGCACTCCAGGCGGCTCTTTATGGTGTTTTGATAGCCGCGATTTTTATGGTTTGGCCGTTAGCCAGGATTGAAAATATCCAAACGGCCTCTTTATTTAGAAATCTGGAGAACTTACACCACGCGCTTCCCTCAGTACGTTATTTAGTTAGCATTTTAATATTAACAGTTGGATTGTTGCTATCTTCAGCGTATTTTACAGGTTCATTTCGCTTTACAATGTGGTTTTTCGCTGGTCTCTTACTGACTTCAGCGGCACTGTTATTGAACACTTTTTTTCTTAAGTACCTTGCTAAAAAAATGCTGCCGTTTGTGCGAGGTAGGCCTGCACTGCGGTGGGCGCTCGGTTCAGTTAGTGGACCAGACGGGTCCGTGGGTCGTATTGTGGTTGCTCTGGGGATTGGCTTGTCCGCTTTGGCAAGCATTGGGCAAATTGAAGGGAACTTGCGTAAAGCTATTAATTCTAATCTACCGAAAGTTGCGCCGTCTTTTTTCTTTGTGGATATTCAGAAAACGCAAACAGAAGATTTTTATCGCATTCTAGAAGGTTTTGAAGGGGTTTCCCGTATTGAAATGGCTCCTATGCTTCGCGGTATTGTCTCAAAAGTAAATGGCCGCACTGCAGAAGAAGTCGTGGGAGCGCATTGGGTTCTGCAGGGTGATAGGGGATTAACCTATTCAGAAACACCACCAGTTTCTTCCAAAGTAGTTGAAGGTGAATGGTGGTCTAAAAATTACATCGGTGAAAATCAAATCAGTTTTGCAGCTAAAGAAGCTGCTGAAATGGGACTCAAGTTGGGTGACGAACTCACGATAAACATTATGGGACGGGAAATATCGGGAAATATTACGAGTTTCCGGAATGTTGATTTTTCGACTGCTGGGATTGGATTTATCATGTCTATGAACCCATCTGCTCTTGAACATGCCCCTCATTCTCTAATTGCAACAGTTTATGCTGAACCTGAATCAGAGGTCCGTTTACTTAATGCCCTTGCAAATGCGTTTCCAAATATCACAGCCATCCGCATTAAAGATGTGATCGAGCGTGCATCACTTTTGCTCGGCTCAATTGCAGCTGCTGCTTCTTACGGCGCTGCGATTACGCTTTTGACTGGATTTTTGGTTCTGGTGGGATCGGCAGCGTCTGATGAGCACGCACGACGCTTCGAGGCATGCATTCTCAAAACGCTTGGTGCGAATAGATCCACAATACTTACCAGTTTTGCATTACGTTCGACAATAATGGGCGGGGGCGCCGCGATTATCGCCCTTTTGTGTGGATTTTTAGCATCCTGGGCGATATGCCAATTCGTATTTGATATAAAAAACCAAGTTATGTGGCCTAACGTATTAGCAATCCTGATAGGCGGTATTCTCGCAAATTTATTGGCAGGGCTTTTTTTTGCTATTCGCGCGCTAAATTCAAAACCTGCCGCGGTTCTACGGAACTATGAATAAGAAGTCGCAACAGGCTTGTCATAAGGGCCCAATTGAAAAACAGGTAAAAGTATGTTGTGAATCTGTTTAGAAAACAGCTCACGCTGTGATTACAGCGAATTTGGTTCATTTTTAATTTTCACACCAAACCGCTACCATTTTAAGTCTGCCTAGAATCCGCAACATCCACAGGGTCAGACACTTCCAGAAAATATTAACCGTATTATCTAAATACTGAGCCGGATTTATTTGCATAGCAACCATATCTTTTGAACTTGCTAACCGGGTTCTCGAAGCGAAATTGCATTAAAAATAGATCTCATAAATGGTACGTGGTAATTTGCGAAGGGTTCAACCGTCAACGCAATGAAGATTTATGGGCCGCTCTTTCCCCTTGAGTTTTATGTCTTTCTCAAAACGCGTTATTACTTCTTCCAAAAGTCTAACTTTGACTTCTTCTGAAATGATTAGACTGGATTTGAGATCTTTACCTAAGTCACATATCCGGCTTGCCACATTTACAGTATCGCCGATAACAGTATATTCTTTTCTATCCTGATTGCCGATATTTCCAACAATACACTCCCCATAGTGAATGCCGATCCTGTGAGTTACTACCGGCAAGCCCTGTTCGCTGCGCTCTTTGGCCCATTGGTTCATCGCAATCTGCATCTCTCTCGCGCAGTTAAAAGCATTTTGGGCATCGTTACCTTGCGATACTGGCGTACCGAAAGTTGCCATTACTGCATCGCCAATAAATTTATCAACCGTGCCAAGATGTTTAAAAATGGGTTTTACCATCTTATCCTGATATTCAGATAGGAGTTCAATAATCTCTTGAGGTTCGAGATTTTCGGAAAGCGATGTGAAACCATCTATATCGGTAAACAAAACCGCAACTGGTTGGCTGTTATTTGTGGAACTTTGAAAATCGATGTCTTCTTCTTGGATTTTTTCCCGTATAGTGGGCGAAAAATACCGACTTAGGTTAGCGGTTGATTTTTCAAACCTTACCGCATCATCCAAAAGCCGGTCCGTTAAGTAAACGACTGCCCAACACATGATCCCAATTGTGATGTAAATATTGAGCCAAATTCCAAACCAAGCAGAGTTGATGGCATTTCCATCCTTAACAATTTGCGGCCAACTATCGCTAAAATAGCTATTTTCATAGCTTAAGACTTCATATACATCTAAAGCTAAGGCAGCAGAGTACACTACTAATGCAAAATAGATTATTGATTTTCTAAAGAATAATGTGTGAGCAACGATGAAAAAAATTGGCGCTAGAAAAACATAGTCCAGCGTACGCCCAACACCAATTTCACTGTAGCCCAGAAATTTGATGTCATAAGCCTGCATTGTTTGCAAAGCGATATAGTATCCGAGAGCGATTGTGAGGCCAAACAAAACCAATTTGTCATAATTTTGCGCAGTGAGAAACTGATAGATGTAGGCAAAGCTTATCATCGTGATAAGGTTTAGCAGTAAATTGAACTGATTTATAATATCGGTAGAATAACCAGGAGCAAAAATGGACTTTAAAAGGGTGATAAGGGAGACAACCAAAAAGACAATAGCTGCGACACGAAATCCTGAAACTTGACGCACTAACATATGATCCATGATTATCTCTCCATTCTCACTCGAGTTTAGCGCATGCTCTTTTAATTCAACATAGCAATTTTTATAATACGTGGTACATTAATAATGAGAGTGTCCCAATCTTTTGGAATATCAACGAAGCTCTTCCAGTGTTGGCGAAAATGCTCGTATTAATTTAGAAGTGGCGTGTGACACCGCCATCTACACGTATACTTTGACCCGTTATATAGCTGCCATCATCACTAAGCAAAAACGCTGCCGCCTTGGCCTGTTCGTCAGCTCGGGCGAGGCGTTTGAGGGCCGCCTTTTGCGCATATTTATCTGGAAGATCAAGACTATCCGTAAATCCAGGTAAAAGACAATTCATTCTAATATTATCAGGGCCATACCGGTCCGAATATAGTTTAGTGAAGGATGACACACCAGCCCGATAAACGCTTGAAGTCGGGAATGTAAGGCTTGGCTCAAAAGCAGAGAAGGTAGTAATATTAACAATAGAACCACCACCCTGCTTTTGCATAATAGGAGTGACTAACTTCGCTGTCTGAATAACGGGCCGGAGGATCATGCCGTGCGCCTTGTCCCAGTCTGTATCCAAAATATCAAGCAAATCGCCTTTAGGCGGACCTCCAACGTGGGTTAGAACTGCATCAATCCGCCCGTAGGCGTTAATGGTCTTTTCAATCAAAGTTTTTAGGTCTTCATAATTTTCTGCTTGGCCTCTATGTGCAAGCTCACCGAGTTCCTCGGCTAGCGCTTCGCAACTTTCGGAGGGAGACATTAACGCCAACTTATACCCACGCGCATGCATTTCACGTGCCGTTGCCGCGCCCATTCCACGTCCGCCACCAATTATTACACAAGTTTTGAGTTCCATCGGAGTACCTTTTAGCGAAAATAGCCTAGTTGATATTATTAAAGTAGTTAGCTGGCTTCAAGATTGAATTTATTTGCAACCTATTGGCTCGAATCTGATGTTTTTAAAGGTCCATCGCACGGAAGTAGGGAAGAGGATTGACCATTAGGCTCAGGCAGATTAATACCTGTCTACAGGCAAAAAAGGCATGCATGGCATGAGAATTTTTTGTGTCGAAATTCATGAATCTTCTACGTGATAAGAGGTATTTTCCACAGCGAGGTTAATCAAAAAGAGGTTTGCGCAAGTAAAGTAGTTTATAAGCGCTCCCGGCACTTGAGCAAAATTTTGGTAGGGCGCGTAAAGAATATTTTAACAGGTTACAATTTGGGTGGGACAGATTAAAAAACCCGCAGGGGTTTTAATTTCGCCTTTCTGTAAATATTGCATCGATTTTTATGCCACCAAACGCATCAAAAAATTATGCGATTTGCCACAAAGTCAAAATTAAATTAATGTTCCTCATATAGTAATTTGAAGGTATGGATATGCGCTTATTTTTTACACTTTTAGCATCATTTATTCTTGTGGGTTGTAATTCATCAATGGGTATCTGGGGCAGTAGAACCTTCACGGGTCTAACGTTTGGAAACGACAGAGAGCATTTGGGTGAAATCTTGGGTGATGTGAAAGTATCTGAAAATAAGCTTAAGACATACCCATCGTCAATTTTGTGTGAGTTGCATCATGATCAGCAAGGCATTGAGGCCTTGGCGATCATTACAGAGGAATTAAAAAGTAGAGAGGAAGATTGCAAAAGTTCATAAACGAAAAACATGACGAATTAAAAATAATATTATTAAAGTCAAAGTTCGTGTCTATAAACATCAAAGGACTGATGCAATGGCGAGGCGACGCAGTTCAAAACCTTGTCTATTTCAATATTCTAAAAATAATCTTCCGTAAGGTAGGATTATGTCACTTGATAATCTAACTCAATTACGCTTTGATCAAAAAATCATAAAATTTCTAAATAAATTATAGGGAACGCCTACACGATGTCGGAAGAAACTGATAACCAAATTGATACTGGAAACGAAGTGGGACAACCAGATGAGGCTTCGATTAACGTAGATAACAATAGTTATAAACTAAGTGAATTAGATGAAAAGACGCGTTCAATAGTGTTGTTTTTACGAAAACTTGACGGCGAAATCCAAGAAACGCGGTACAACCTGAATAAAGGTATGTTGGCTAGAAGACAGGCTGTTTCTGATCTAAAAGCAGAGCTTGCAAAGAAGTAGGTTACTTTTGAAGATCAATACTTTAAATGATTAAAGCTCTCTGGTGCAGCACCTAAAATGGACAAAACAGAACCATTAAATGTGGCAAGCGCTGCAGTCGGCCTGGACGATAAAACGTTTTTGCGCTTGGAAGTTGCAGTACGAAGAGTTTGTGAGGCAAATAACAGAAGAAGATCTTTAGCCTCAATAAGACGCTCGGTAGGCATTCCACATGAAGAATTTGGGGTTAAAGAGGCCTGCATGGCCTTTGAAAACCTTGGTTTTATATCAAGGTTTAGAGAGTGTAGTTTAAGCGAGCTGGATGAGACTGCATTACCTGCAATTATCTTTGACAAAGATAGAAATCCAGTGGTTCTTATCAGCATCCGGTCAGATGGCATTTATTCAATTGCAAGAGATAGAAAAGCAAAAAAAATCGAGAGACTCGATACATCTAGTTTTTCTGAACTATTCTCAGGATTTGTAATTTCTGCGAGAAAACTTTCTGAGTACGAAGTGACGCAGAAGCGCGGTCACTGGTTTTTTGGAGCTTTCAGAAAAAGTAAATGGCTGTACTTCCAAGTAATCATAGCCTCAATTATTTCGAATTTTTTGGCTTTGACTACGTCAATCTTCACTATGACAGTTTACGACCGCATTATTCCAAATACCGCTATTGATAGTTTGATTGGCTTGAGTTTGGGCGTTGTGGTGGCGCTAGGTTTTGATTTTATAATTAGGACAGTTAGGGGCAGGTTCATAGATAATGCTAGTAAAGCCGCAGATTTGGAGGTTTCGAACACTCTTTTTGATCGGGTTCTCGCGTTAAAGGCGGGAGAGCAAACTGAAAAGACGGGCGCGATGGCGGGCATTATTAAAGAATTTGAAACTTTACGAGAGTTTTTCACATCGTCTACATTAGTGATTTTAGTAGACTTGCCATTCGCGTTTTTTTTCATCTACGTGATTTCATTAATAGCTGGTCCGATGGCCTACGTACCATTGGCCGCAGTGCCTTTAGTGATTGTCGTTGGCCTATTAATACAACCTATTCTTGCTAAGTTGACTAAGACTAGCCAAGAAACAGGCATGAACAAACAGTCGGTTTTGGTGGAGACATTATCTGGATTGGAGACAGTTAGCGCAACAGGATCTGGTAACTTGATGAAAAATCGTTATGTAGATGCTTTGATTACACAGTCACAGACTGGTGTAAAATCTAGAAATACCAGCCAGTTTTTAGTTAATTTCTCTGCATCGGTTCAGCAGTATGCGCAAGTAGGTGCAATTTTCTTTGGCGTTTATCTCATAAGAGATGGAGTGATTACACAGGGGGCTTTGATCGCGGCAGTCATTCTGGGTGGTCGAACTCTGGCGCCGTTGGCGCAGTTGGCGAATGCTTTGACGCGAGTAAATGGAGCGATAGCAGCCTATAAGGCTTTAAATAATTTGTTGAAAGACTTTAAAGATCAAAAAATAAACGATCAGTATATAAGTCGCCAAGATTTGTCAGGTGAAATTGAATTCAAAAATGTGACATTTAGCTTTCCTGGCGCATCACAGCCATTAATAAACGATTTGTCGTTTAAAATACCTGCTGGCCAAAAAGTAGCTGTAGTAGGGAAGATGGGTTCTGGAAAGTCGACAATAATCAAGCTCGTTGCAGGGCTCATTGCACCGTCTTCAGGAAGTGTGTTGGTTGATGGTATTGATGTAAATCAACTCGATAAAGATGATCTTAGATCCAATATCGGGATCATGCTGCAGGACTCATGGTTATTCTCAGGATCTATCAAAGAGAATATTCAAATGGGTTTTTTAGAGTACGATGATGATCATATTCTGGAAGTGTCAAAAATTACTGGTGTAGACGATTTTGTTGCAGGAAATCCGAGCGGATATGATTTTGTCTTGCAAGAAAAGGGGGTAGGTTTATCAGGTGGGCAAAGGCAGTCAATAAATTTCGCGCGTTCATTAATTCACGATCCATCAATTCTGCTTCTTGATGAACCAACTAGCTCAATGGATCAGGCAACAGAAAAAAAAGTTATCGAAAATTTGCAGGCATATGGCGTACAAAAAACCTTGATTTTAGTTACACACAGGAATCCAATATTTGCCATCGTAGACCGCGTCCTTGTTATTGAGGCTGGCAAAGTTTTAGCGGATAAAACTCCTCAAGAACTTGGATTAAAACAATGAACGTCGCATATAATGAGTGATGATCTTAAAAGACTTATTGCGCTGAACTCTAAAGCAGATAATCGGCCTAGCTCGATCCTTCTTTTTATAATTTTGCTTTTATTATTAACCATATTTTATTGGGCATCTGTTACTGAACTGGACAAAGTTGTTCGAGGGGATGGCAAAACAATTTCAGAAATTGAAAATCAACTTATACAGAGCTCCGAGTCCGGAGTGATTACAAAGCGCTATGTTGAAGAAGGGGATTACGTTAAAAAAGGCGATATCTTGTTTGAAATCGATCCAATCGACTCCCGGACAGAATACGAGCAGGCGTTGGAGAAACAATTAAGACTAGAAGTTCAACAACACAGGCTTGTTTCTGTATCACAAAAAATGGTTCCAGATTTTGCAAAGTACGAAAATTATAATTTAAAAACTTTTGTCGAAAGCCAGGCTAATTTGTATGAGGCAGAAAGACTGGAGCTAAAAAACAGTATATCAATTTTAGAGCAGCGTCGTTTGCAGAGGCTTAAGCAAATTGAAGAACTTGATGCTCAGTCGAGGAGTTCTTTGAAAATTGGAGAACTTCTTGGTAAAGAGATTGACACTCTGGAGCCACTAGTAAGGAGTGGGTCTTCTCCGGAAACGAATTTGTTGGCTTTGCTTAGACAACAAGAAGAAAATGCATCGATTGTGGTTTCGTCTCAACTAAAAATAGAACGGTTAAACGCAGAGCTTAGTGAAATAACGGAGCAAATTATTGCCGAAAATCAGCAACATTTAACGGCTGCTCTTTCTGAATTGCCTGGCGTCAACGATCAACTTAGGGAAGTGAAACTGGCTCTTCCGAGCCTTGCGGCGAGGTTGGCTCGTAATTCTGTGAACTCCACTATAGATGGGGTAATTAATCAAATTAATTTCCAAACGGATGAGGCATACATCCGCTCTGGAGAAGTTCTGGTTGAAATTGTCCCAACTGGCGAAGCGCTGATTGTCGAAGGACAGATAGATCCAAAAGACATTGCGGATGTTTTGGTAGGGGATCAGGTAAAAATTTCTTTGACCGCGTATGACCCTACCCGCTACGGCCGGTTAGATGGTATTGTTCAAAAAATATCAGCTGATGCGATAACGGACCCACAAGATGGTCGAACATATTACTCTGTAAAGATTTCGATATCATCTACACTCTTTGAAAAAGACACTTCTGAAGTGATATTACTTCCTGGAATGGTCGCGACTATTGACATCTTAGCGGGCAAGCGAACGGTCTTGGATTACATTTGGCAGCCGATAGCAAGAACGAAAGATCGCGCATTAAGAGATTGATGAAAAGGAGCTTTATTTTTGGATAAAATTAACATTGGTGATAAGACTTATACGGCGGCTGATTTGGATGATAATGGAAAAGCACACCTTTCTTCATTAAAATTCGTTGAGGGCAAGCTTAGCGAATTAAGTAACTTGATTGCAGCCTTAAACATGGCAAAGAATGGTTATATCGGCGCATTAAAAAAAGAAATAATAGCGTCAAAAGCCGGATTATAATTTAGGTTACCTAAAGGAGCTATATAATGCCAAAAATTACCCTAGACGACATAGAGTTTAATAGTGAAGACCTGTCGGAATCTGGGCAAAAATTATTTTTATCTCTTCAATTCACGGAAGCCAAAATTAAGCAGCTTCAAAATGAACAAAACGTTTTTCGTATGTCCAAAGCCATGCACGAAAATGCAATTAAAAAATTGCTGCAACCCGATTGATATCAAAATTACAGAAATTCTATTTCTATATTTAAAGCATCGTGTATTTCATAGTCTGCGAATTTAATTGATCCGAACTCCCCAAAATATAGCGTGTCAGCATCGTTGGTCATTAATGAATTGTTTAAATTATGTATCTCAATTTTATTGCTACCCTCATTCCAATCTTGAATCACATCGTCCCCGAAATGCCCCGCAAATGAAAATATATTGGTTCCAGGCCCTCCTATCAATAAATCGTTGCCTAAACCGCCATTTATGCTATCAGATCCAGCGCCACCGTTCAGTGTATCGTTTGATATGCCACCCCATAGTACGTCATTGCCAGACTGTCCGTTGATGTGAACAGGTTGATGTTTCAAATAGGAACTTGAAAAATCTATGATATCATTTCCCTCGCCGGCGTAGACAAACTCTGTTTCAAAAATGCGCGCGGTTAAATGACCTAAAATTGTGCCTTCGGGGGCGGTCTCAAAGCTTTTCTCGTGTCTGTGGGAAAATTCATCTTCCAGGAAATATGCGTCATCTCCACCAGTTAGGATGATCGTGTCATTTCCTTTTCCAGAAAAGACGTGGTCATTGAATTTTGTATACCCTGACAGATTCACGGTTTCCAAAGTAGCGTCTAGAAAGTTGATGCTCACATTTTTGGCGTAATAGGTTTCGTCCCAGATGTCGTTGCTGGTCAAATAAATTGTATCATCGCCTTTGCCCAGAAGCACCAGGTCATGACCTGTGCGCGGCTCAATGACGTTGTTCCCGCCTGAAGAAAGAATAAAATTGTTTAATGCATTGCCTGTAATTTGATCATCGCCACTTCCTGATTTGGCATTTTCAATCTCGACACTTTCACCTAAAATGAAGCCTCCGTAATTGTCACGACCAAGAAGCTTTGAAATTCCTCCCAAATTGATTGCTTCGTTTTGCTCTATTAGTATGGCTGGCGATAGATCAATAATTGCAGGGATATCTGGGGTGCTTTGTATTTCGATTGTATCATTGCCGCCAGTATCCCAAATAGTTTTCCAGGGAAGTTTGCCACTGTTTTCTGCAATTAGATAAAATTCATCGCCGTCATTTGTCGTGGTATTCTCTTCATAAAGTACTTGTAGGTATGCTTGATCTATTACCCCTAAAGAGCTCAACCCATAATCTAATTCATCTGAGAGCCGCGGCGGTCCCGTAATTAGGCCATTTTCAGCTGTCGTTCCAATTTCATTGTATGAAGTGACTGTGTAAATGTTCTGATTAGCTGAATAAGCACCTAGATCCTCAGCCTCAATAACGCCGGGAAAATTTTTGTAACCATCAAACGGGTGCGTTAAGCCCAGATTGTGCAGAATTTCATGAGCAATAGTCACATAATCAAATGAGTTCTGGGGGATTTCAGTATTCATTGTGTTTGCGGCATTTATGTAGATACCTGAACCACTTATACCGTATGAATAGCCATAAACATTGCCCTCTTCATGGTATAACCAAAAGTTAATGTCGGCATCGTGAGTTGTGTCTAGCTCTTCAAAACTCAGGTTGGTAACGCTGGAAATTTGAGAGAATATATCCGATGCCGCCGTTGAAATATTTTCGTTCCAAATATGAGCAAATTTATGGTCTGGGCTCTTCATATCTTTCTGAAAAGCATAGGTTAGGTTAGCTGAACCCCATTTTTTAAAATTCACGAGCCCTTCAGAAGAAAATAGTGTCGCAACACCTGACAAATATACAGAATTTAAAATTTTTTCTGCTTGTACTTTTGATGTAGCTGAAGTGCTGGCCAAATGAGCTCCGAAGCTTAAACTTTTACTTTTCTGATATTCCCCTTATTTACACGACCATAATGAGGTTAGCCACATCGTTTATCTACCATCTTTTATTTTTTAAATCCTAGAGCCGAGAAAATTATTATCAAAACAATAAAAATAAAAGTTTAAACAATTCATTGTACGAGCTATAAGAAATCGACTCTTTATATTTTTTTGATTTGCAACCTGCGCAGTTGTACGGAGATGAGCCATGATGGACGGTAACGTAAAACTTTTTTCAGTAGACTATGATTGGAGCCCGAGCCAATCAGATACCCCGGTCAACTCAGCCCCGGTCCACATTACTTGGTACGATGGCTACCGAAGCGATCATGCGCATTTTAACGTTTACGAAGTTGATGGGCAAACCGTAGCTTACAGCATGCCCGATCCTAATGACGCCGGAGATACAGGGTGGTTTGTGGGTGAGGTTGTTAACAATAACGGAGAGTGGACAGAGAAAAACGATCCTTACTCAAGTGACGGTGATGGTGATTACGGAAGCGGTGGTTCAGGTGACTACGGTGATGGTGACTACGGTGATGGTGACTACGGTGATGGTGACTACGGTGATGGCGACTACGGTGACGGTGACA
>MDTB01000450.1_pt1 | contig 14370 bp, 13 predicted proteins | sample 811161 | NCBI WGS metagenome assembly MDTB01 (sample SAMN05326650, study PRJNA326480) | marine metagenome | isolation source: seawater | place: Mediterranean Sea | collected 2009
AGTAATTAAAGGTAAATCAGAAGAGTATTTAGAAAAGGGAGAGCTAATAGTTTTTACAGGGGCATCAAGTATGGTCAATAAGGCAATAATTTTAAAAAAAAAAATTCTTTACGTGCTATCAGGCAGTTTAGGATCTCATATAAGAGATAAAGTTTTATCTTTCATAGATACAATTAAATTGCCCCTCATTAATTTAGATCAATTTGACTCCATAAATAAGGAAGCAATTGATATTCAAATAATGAAGAGTTTAAAATTGTACGACGAATTTATTAAAAAAAATCACATTTCTGAGAAAAATCTTCTTTCTCACGAGCAAATTAAAAAAGTTTTATATGAGGTTTCAGAAAGCTGACTTTTTTATGATGTGGACTCGATGCATTTTTTGCATACAGCATTATCATAATATCTTCCCTTTTTATGAATCTCTCTCAATTTTTTTGCTAACGTGCCATGCCAAGCTTTGTGTACGCCATCTTTAATATGTCCCAAGGGTAATTCATTGCTGCAAGTAGCACAACAAGGTGTAATAAGATCATTTCTAATGACAACTCTATGAAATGGTTGAGGACATCTGTATTCTGGTTTACTTTCTTTGAAATGTGATGAATCCATGTCAGGATAAAAATCAGTAAAATCTTCTTCAAAATTTGGAGGTTGAAACGCTTGAAATGTAACCATGTCTACTTTATCAATCCAAAAATCCTCAAACATTTGTTTTTCATGTTGATTCCCTTTTAAAACACACATGCTTACTCCTGTAACTGGAAGTTTATAGTTTCCTTTTTCTTTTAATTCTAAAAAAGTTTCAATATTTCTTATTACCTGATCCAAAGGTTTGCTGCCAACTCTTACTTTTTTATAAGTCTCAGGAGTTGCTGCATCTAAACTAAATCTTAAACGAGTTATTCCAGAATCTAATAATTGTTGTGATCTTTTTGGTGTCAATGCTGATGCATTCGTATTAATCATTATATCCATAAAACCTTTGTCATAAGCATATCTTACATACTTATGAAAATCTTTTATAAGTAAGGGTTCATTAACCCCCTGTGGTTCTATTGATGGGCAGTTATAATCACTCCCCTCATCAACAATTCTTTTATATTTTTCAAAATCCATTTTTGTTTCAATTTTTCCATTATAAGCTTTTAAAAGCGTTTTTGGATTTGCTATATTACAATGAGGACAAGAATAATTACAAACTTGAAACATATCTAATTGTAAAAAAAGTGGAAATTCAGTTACTATCTCGAATCTATTAGCAGCATCCCATTCTTTTCTATAATCAAAAAACTTTTGACCTAAAACTTTACCAATTTTCTGAATAATATCTTCATCTTTAGCTTTGTGCACAACTCTGTTATCAGTTGTGTATGATTTTAATCTATTAAGATTATTTTTATTATCTCTCAAAATATCAACTTTACTATCTGTCATTTATTTTTTTTAATATGTGCTCTTAATTTTTTTGAAACATCAATTTCAATTTTAAGAATTTTTTTTGTTTTCTCACCATGAAGTGCTTCTTTTAAAAATCTAACATTGCTAATCAGCTCTGCAAACCCTTTTGGAGTTAATGAAGCTGATTGATCACTTCCGTACATAGTTCTATCTAAAGTAATATGTCTTTCTAAAGACGTTGCTCCTAATGCAACCGAAGCAATTGATACTATCATTCCACTTTTTTCATGGCCACTATAACCAACATCACATTTATACCTTTTCTTCATATCTGCAATTAAATTCAAGCTTGCATATTTTGAATCAAATGGATAAGCAGATACACAGTGCATTAGTTCAAATTTACATTTAGCTTTTTTAAATATTCTTACAGCTTTATCTATATGTTTGTAAGATGACATCCCAGTGCTTATAAAAGTATATTTTTTTTGTTTTGCTACTAGTTTTAGAAAGTTTTCGTCTACAATCATTGCTGACGCTATTTTGTTATATTTTAAATTGAATTGTTTAAGAAAATTTAAGCTATTTACATCCCAAGCAGATGCAAACCAAATAATTCCTAGTTTTTTACAATAATTATCAATAATTTTGTATTCTTTTTTTCCAAATTCTAAGCCTTTTTTTTGATCTAAGGTTGTTTTTCCAAATGGACTTTCTCGAGGTTTATCAAGCTCTTCCTTAGAGTAAACTAATTTAATATCTCTTTTCTGAAATTTAACTGCATCTGCTCCAGCATCCTTAGAGGCTTTAATTAATTTCTTAGCAAGATCTACCTGACCATTATGATTGATACCAATTTCAGAGATGATAAATGTTTTTTTTGGCATTTAATTTAACAGTAATCTAGTTATATATATTAACTTTAATAAGTTACAATGACAAATATTCATGCAATAGTTTTAGCTAGAGGGAATTCAAAAGAAATTAAAAACAAAAATTTAACAAAGGTCAATAGCAAGCCTTTAATTTACTGGTCAATAAAAAATGCTTTGAATTCAAAAAAAATTGATCATGTGTGGGTTAGTAGTGACTCAAGTAAAATTTTAAATTATGCCTCTAAGTATAAAGCTAAAATCATTAAGAGACCAACGTCTCTATCATTGGATAATTCTAGCTCTGATTTAGCATGGCTGCACGCTGTTAAAAAAATCCAAAAAAAATTTAAAATAGATTATATAGTGGGAATTCAACCGACCTCACCAATTAGAGGCAAAGATGACTTTGATCAGGCAATAAATTTTTATTTCAAAAATAAGTTTGACTCTATATTCTCGTGTTGTGAATTAAAAGATTATTTGGTTTGGAAAACAAAAGGTAAAAAATTAATTCCAAATTATAAAAAAAGAACTGTGAGACAAAAAATTAAAACACAATATTTAGAAAATGGCTCTTTTTATATCTTTTCAAAAAAAAATTTTATTAAAAAAAAAATTAGATTATTTGGTAAAATTGGTAATTTTGTACAATCTAAATTAAAAAGTTTTCAAATAGATACCCATGAAGATTTGTTGATTGTAAATACATTAATGGGAAAACTCAAAAATGATAAAAAATAATAAAAAAAATTACTTAGAATTTATAAAAAAAAATAATTTAACTCTTTTTAATATTGACCCACATTCATTAAGAGGGAAAAATTTTTTTAAATCAATATTTCAATATAGGGAAAAAATTTTTAAAATTCAAAAGAAAAGAATTAAAAAAAAATATGACTTTATATGTAATTTATGTGGAGGAACTAAAGCTCAAAAATTTTTAGATTGGAAGGTAAAATATGAACTATTTCAATGTCAAAAATGCTCATCTGTTTCACCAAATATTAGTCATTCAGATGAAACTGAGTTTGTAGATTCTATTTATAATAATAATTTGTATGATAAAAAAACTTATAATGAAATTTTAAAGAATTATAAATATAGAAAAAAAAATTTTGGTGTAGAGAGATTTAATTACACAGTTAAAAGATTAAATTTAAATTCTAAATCAAAAGTTTTAGATTTAGGATGTGGTCTAGGTTATTATTTAAGTGTTCTAAAGGATAAAAAAATTAATTATAAAGGGTTAGAGCCAGCTAAAAATTTATCTTATTATTGCAGGAAGTATTTAAAATTAAATGTCTTCTCCACAGCACTTGAGGAAGAAAAAAGTAATAGTTATAATTTGATAACTTTATTTGATGTATTAGAGCATCTTAAAGATCCAATTAAATATTTTAAAATAATAAACAAAAAATTAAAAAAAAATTCATACTGTGTCTGTTACACCCCAAATATACATTCAATGGGTTATGCATTAATGGGCTCAGATCAAAATACACTATTACCATTTGAACATTTGTGTTTTTTTGATAATAAATCCTTTGATTATTTAGCTAAAAAAACTGGGTTTAAAGTCATATCTATAGAAACATATGGTTTGGATGTAACTGACTATTTGCTATTAAAGGAATTTAAAGACAATATTGCCTATACTTCAAAACTTAAAGAATTTATTTTTTTAACACAATCTTTGATTGATAAATTAAATTTAAGTAATCATTTTAGAGTAACTTTTAAAAAAAATTAAATAATAGTTCGGCCGCCATCAACTAATATATTTTGGCCAGTTAAATAAGATGATTCATTAGACGATAAAAAATTTAATAATCCAAACATTTCATTATATTTTCCTAATCGATTCATTGGAATTAAATTTTTTAACTCTTTTATAAGTTTTGGGCTTTGGTTGTTTTTTATTGGTCCGGGAGAAAGCATATTTACACGAACATTATTTGGTCCATATAATGAGGCAAAATATTTAGTAAGACCTAACATGCCATGTTTTATAACAGAATAAGTCACAGGTTTGATGTAGTTCGTGTATGAAGATTTATAAATTTTTTGATTTGGCGCAATGAAAGATAGGTCTGATCCAATATTTATTATTGAGCCTTGCTTTTTTTTAATCATTTTTTCTCCAAAATATTTTATCATTAAAAACGAACCTTTTAGACTTACATTCATTTCTTTATCCCACATCTCACTTGTTGGAAATTTTTGACTAGGTTCTCTTTTTTTAAATGGTACTGCATCAATCGCAGCATTATTTATTAAAACATTTACAAAAAAAGATTTATTTATATCTTGAAAAAGGTTTTTTATTTGATTTTCATCTGAAATATCACATTTAAAAGTATATAAATTCTTTAAATGAAGATTATTTATAGTCTTAATTTTTTTTATATCATTATCTACACACAGCACAGTGAATTTTTTCTTCAAAAAAAATTGACAATACTTCCCCCCCAAAAACCCCGCTCCTCCAGTTATTAATATTGCTTTCTTCACAATGTCTCTCCTGCATCAATTATAAATTTTGATCCAGTTATATAATCACCAGATTTACCAAATAAATAGTTGCATAACTCTATTATTTGATTTGGATTACAAAAATTATTCAACGGCACATTATCTTTTATATATTTTTTTATATCTCTTTTATTTTTTTTAATTTTTTTATCCCAATTGTTATTTTTCATTAAAATATTGCCTGGTAACAAAATGTTTATATTAATTTTATGTTTTGCAAGTTGTTTAGCTTTAAATTGGGAATAAAAATTTAATGCAGATTTTGCCACAGAATAGGTAATTGGAGCCTTAGTAATTTTTTTTGAAGCGATTGATGATATAACAACGATTTTTGTAGGTTTTTTTTTTATAGTGTTTTAAGTATGATGTTAATAAATTTGTAAAACAAAAAAAATTATTGTTAAATGCTAAATTCCAATCTTTTAAATTTTCTTCTTCTTTGTAACTTTTTTTACTAAAGCCCGCACAAGAAATAATATAATCTATTTTTTTATATTTTGTTTTAATTTTTTTAAATATGACATTAGTCATTTTGGCGTTACTTAAATCACATTTGTAGATATTATATTTTGAGTTTTTAACCTTGCTTCTTGATATACCTACTACATTAAATTTTTCATTGAGGTAATATTCAGCTAAAAATTTACCAAGATTTTTAGATGTACCACTAATTAATATAGTTTTATCTAAATTCATTATTAAAAAAACTTCTGTTAACTAAAATTTCTTCTACATGTTTATTATTCTTGCTTCTAGCTGTTTGTAAAATGAAATTACCATTATAATTTTTCTTTATTGATTTAAAAAATTTTTTGTATTCCCAATTTCCAAATCCAAGTCTAACAGTTTTACCCCTAAGTTTTCTATCTTTAATATGAATATTTTTTACATACTTAAAATATTTTAGCTCTTTCTTAAAATCATATCCTAATCCTGCACTGTTCCCTGTGTCATAATTTATGCCCACTTTATTTGATTTAAATTTTTTGATAAAATTAGGAATTTTATTTGGTAAATAGTCTATTTCAAAAAGAAAATATGAATTTTTTTTAATTAACTTGAGAAGTTCAATAATTCCTTCAACTAAAATTTTTTCTTGATTGATTGATTTTACACTACTGTTATCAACTAAAGGTAATACAAAATATTTTATATTTAGTTTATTTCCATTAATAATTATTTTTTTTAAATTATTAATAACTTTTTCTTTTTCAGTTTTTTTTTTTATCTTAAAAAAAGGTCTCTGCATAAAATAATCAAGTGTAATTGAGGGAATTTTAATTTTATTTTTTTTTACTAATTTTTTTAGATATTTGATTTTACCGTTAAAAAGTGGGTTATGTTTTATATTTTCATCATTTATGGTCCACTCCATGATTTTGAAATTTAATTTTTTCGCGATTTTTAATTCTTCAGCCCAATTTTTTGCTGGAAAACATTGTATAGAATTTTTTTTTTCTGAATTTACTAATCTACCTTGCATAAAACCTAATCTTGACTTCATAACCCTTTACTAATCCAGCCTCCATCAACAACATAATCTTGTCCAGTAGAATAGCTTGATGAGTTTGAGATTAAATATTCAATTATACCTATTAAATCTTTGGGCTCGCCCCATCTTTTTATCATCATTCTGTTTAGTCTTTTTTTTTTCTCATCAATTTTTAAAAAACTTTTTTTTGTCATATTTGTTTTAATGTACCCAGGAGAAATTGAATTAACTCTTACACCATATTTGCTGTAGTCCATAGCTAATGATCTTGTTAATGAAATTAAGCCTCCTTTTGAACTTACATAGCCTGGGTTTTTTGGAAAGCCTTGGTAAGCATTTATACTTCCAATATTAATTATTATACCTTTCTTTTTTTTTTTAAATATTTTGAGTGCTTCATATGAGCAATAGAATGATCCATTTAAATTTACTTTTAAAATTGTATCAAAATCTTTTATTTCATTTTGATGAGCTTTAGCTATTCCAGCATTATTAATTAATACATCTAAATTTTTGATTTTTTTAAAACAATTTTTTACTTCATTATAATTAGAAATATTACAGCTTAAATTTTTAACACCTTTTATTTTTGATTTAGTTTTTGAAATATTTATTACTGATTTTTTTTTTAAAATTAAATATTTTGATAATTCTCTTCCAATACCTTTGGATCCTCCAGTTATAACTACTCTCATATATTTTTTTTATAAAAATTGTTTTCAACTTGCTCAAATATGTAATGTCCTAAAAAAATATGGGATTCTTGAATTCTTGCAGTTTCTTTTTCATTAATTGAAATATCAATGTTGCAGTATTTTTTTGCTTTACCACCTTTATTGCCTAAAAAACCAATACAATAAATTTTTTTCTTATTAGCAAGTTTAAGAACATTCAAAATATTTTTTGAGTTGCCGGATGTAGATATGGCTATAAGTATATCCCTCTTTGAACCTAAAGCGTTTAAATTTCTCTCAAATATATTATCAAAAGAATAATCATTGCCGCATGCAGTGATCGTAGAAGTATCTAAGGCCAATGATATAGCTGGTATTGGACTCCTATTTACATTTGGCCTCAATCTTACTAAAAATTCTGCAGCCAAGTGTTGTGCATCTGCTGCAGAACCTCCATTTCCACATAAAAAAATTTTTCCATTATTTTTTATTTTTTTTGTAATTATACTAATTATCTTTGATATATTTTTTTTATGATTAATTAGACTTAATTTAGTTTGATTTGATCGATTAATAGTTTTTTCTAAATCATCATCATGTGTAATTTGCATAATATCTAAAATATAATATCTATTTTTGAGTTTTTGAATATAATAGATTTATACAGTGAATTTCAGTATCCGAAAGCATTTTGAATACCTATATAACGATAAAATAGATTATTTTTAGAATAAAAGTAAAATATGTTAATTTTAAAAAAATATAAGTCCCTAAAATCCTTTCTTAAGGATCGTGTATTTTTAGACAATAATGAAAAAAAATTTATTAAATATAATAAAGAAAAATGGAATAATAATAATCAAAAAAAAGATGAAGGTATAATTTTAATAGATCTTTTTAGCTGGAATCCACTTATTTTTTTTTGGTCTTATATTGTAAATTTGATTGCTTTGAAAAAAAATTATAAAATTAAATATTTTTATTTTGATTTTGATCAAAATAGAATGAGTAAGTTTAAATATTATATAATAAAAGTAAAAAAAATATTTAAGTCTTTTAATGTTGCAAAGGGTATTTCAGAATACGATTTTAATTATTCAAAGCAGGATTTAATAAAATATAATAGAAATTTTAAAAAGCTTAAATCCAAGAGAAATTTAATAAATTATCAAAAGGATGGGGTCAAGATAGGAGATTTAATTTATGATACTTATTTGAGAATTCACTATGAACCAACTCTAAAATTAGATGATCAAAGGTTAAGAACTATTTTTTTAAGAAGTGAAAAAATATTTGATGAAGTAAAAAATTATTTTAAAATAAATAAAGTCAAAATTTTAATTCCAAGTCATGTTTGTTATATTTCTTATGGAATTATTGTAAGAATTGCTTCCAAGTTGGGTGTACCAGTAGTAAAAGTAAAAGCAGAAAATGGCTCTAATGCAGGCTTTAGATTAACATTACTTGATCCAAAATTTAACTTAGATGAACCCATGTATTATAATTATAAATCAATTTTTAAAAATTTTTCAAAAAAGGAAAAGAGAAAAGCAATACTTATTGGAAAAAAAATAATAAAAAATAGAGTATCAGGAAAATTTGACAATAATATACCATATATTAAAAAAAGTACTTTTCAAAAATCATCATCAAATAAAATTAAAAATATTCAAAATAAGCCAAAAATAATTTTATTCCTCCATTGTTTTTATGATAATCCTCACAGATTTAGATCTATGATATTTAACGATTTTTATGAGCAAATTTATTTTGTACTTGAATTATCAAAACAATTAAAAAATTATCAGTTTTATTTTAAAAGTCATCCTAACGAATATAAGGGTTTTTTTGATGCTCATAAAAAAATCTCAAAAGAATATAAAAACATAACTTATATAGATCAAGATGTAAGTCATTATGAAATTTTGAAATTAAAACCAAAATGTATAATTTCAAATCATGGTACTGTAGCACATGAATATGCATATTTTAATGTACCTGTCTTAAACACAGGTGATAACGCACATATTAATTATGATTTTTGTTTGAATATTAAAAGCAAAAAAGAGTTCAAGGAAACTTTACTTAATTTAGATAAAAAAATTAGAAAAATAAAATTTGATAAAAATAAAATTTACGAATATTTATATATGCATTACGAGTACGTAAGAAATATTAATAATGAAAATTATTTTTTAAATGATAGTTACTTTGCTTCAAAAAATATAAATTTAAATAAAAGTAGTGAAATCTTAAAAAAATATATAAGAACTTCTAACAAAACAGATAGTAAAATAAAAAAATATATTCATTTTTTTTTAAATCAAAATGCTATCTAAAATTAAAAATATAATATTTGATATTAAATATATTTTTTTCAATAAGAGATATTTTAAAAATAATAAAAATTTAAATAATGGAATAATTCTTGTAGAGCTATTTAATTATAAAGCTTCAATTATTTCAGTATCATTATTTGTTAATGCATTTTGCTCTCTCTATAAAACATCTATTGTAGGTTTTGAACCATTAAATTTTGGTTTTAAAAAAAAAATTAAATTTTTTATTGATAGACTAAATATTCTTCATTTTTATAAATTTTATGAAAGTTTTGGTGTAAAAAAAATTATTATCCCAAAAATAAAAGAAAATAAAGTAGCATTATCTATTACTAAGCAAATTATTAAAAAAATTAATTCAAAAAAAAAAATCTTAGATATTAAAATTAAAAATATCAATATTGGTGACTTGATTTATGACTCTTATTTAAGAGATAATAGGTTACCTACCATTGATTATAAATCGGAAATTTTTGAAAAATATATTGAAAATGTAGTTAAAATTTTTCTCTATTGGCATGAATACCTTGAGAAAGAAAATGTGAAAGCCATAGTTATAAGTCATAGTGTTTATACTTTGGCTATTCCAGCAAGAATTGCTCTTAAAAAAAAAATCAAAGTTTACAATATTGGGGCAGCATCATGTTATAAATTATCAAAAGACAAACCTCTAAGATGGAGTAATTTTTACTCTTATATAGAGTTTTTTAAATCTTTGAATAAAATGCAGCAAAAAAAAGCAATTGTAATTGCTAAAAAGAATCTTTCACAAAGACTTAAAGGTGAAGATGATATTCTTTATCAAAGAGGTTTTGATATGCCTCATGTTTTTAAAGAAGAAAAAGAAATTAAAAATATTTTTAAAACAAAAAAAAGAAAAGTAATAATTGCTGCGCATAGTTTTCATGACGCCCCACATGTACATGGTGATATGATATTTCCTGATTTTTTAGATTGGATAAATTATTTAGGAAAAAAATCAAAAAAAATAAACAAATATGAGTGGTGTATAAAATTACATCCTTCGGATTTTGAAGAAAATCATAAGTTTATAAAAGATATCTTAAAAAAATATGAATCACTAACTTTTTTACCTAAAGAGACAACTCATATTCAAATTTTAAAAGAAAATGTTGTGGCGGTCCTTACGGTTTATGGAAGTATTGGGCATGAGTATCCTTTATTTAATATTCCAGTTATTAATGCTGGTTATGGACCTCATTTTCATTATAATTTTAATTATAATCCCAGGACATTAAAAGAGTACAATAGACTTGTAAATAATTTGGAAAAATTAAAAGTTAATAAAAAAGATATAATTGATATATATAAATTTTATTTTTCTCATTACCTTGTTGATTATGAAATATTTAATAAACTTCCAAAAAAAGATTTTATTTTAAATTCTTCAAATTTGTTTAATTATTTCATAAACTCATTTAAGAGTAGGGAAAAAAAAAAAATTAAAGAAGATTTTACAAATTTCATAATTTCAAACAAAAGAAGAATGATAAAGGTTTCTTTATGAAAGAATGTATATTAGGTGTCAGTTCATTTGGACACGATACATCTGCTTGTTTAATAGATGTAAGTAATTGCAAAACAATATTTGCATCTGCACAAGAAAGATACTCAAACATAAAATTTGATGATACCATACCCCTGTATGCAATTGCAGAATCTATAAAATATGCAAAAAAATTTAATTTTAGTATAAAAAAAGCAGCTATTTCATGTGATTATAATTTTTTTTTAGGTGATTATTTTTATAATGAAATTAATAAAATAATTAAAAATCATAATACTTCTAAAAAATATTTTTTTTTTCTAAAAGAATATTTGGCTCAAAATGAAAACTATTTTAATTATTTTTTCTCAAAAGGAAATAAAGTTAATTCTTACATAAGAAGTAATTTAAATTTTTTATCAAAAGAAAAAAAAGACAACTTAAGAAAACTTAATTCATGGTATTTAAATTGGTCTATTAAACATAAAAAAATTCATGATTTAATTCAAAAATTTTTAGGTAATATAAAGCTTATACCTGTAGGACATCACTTAGCTCATGCTGCAAGCACCTTTTTTAATTCGGGTTTTGATAGTTCTAATATAATAGTTATTGATGGTCAGGGAGAACAAGACACGATCACAGTCTATAATGGATCTAAAAGGTCCATGGAATTAATTTCTAAAACATCTTGGCCAAATAGCTTAGGAATGTTTTATTTAGCTGGAACAACACATTTAGGATATAAATTAGGAGACGAATATAAAGTAATGGGTATGTCAGCATATGGATCAAATAAATTTGTTAAATATTTTGATCCATCTTTTAAAATAAATAACTTAGGTGAACTGAGCGTAAATGAGAGTGACTATATAAAATTTGATAATATACCTGGGACATTCCACAAAACTATCTCATTTTCAGAAAAATTCTCTAAAATTTTACCTAGACAAAATAATAAAAATTTTAATCAAGAGCATTTTGATTTTGCTAAATCCATACAGACAGTAACAGAAAGTATCGGAATAGGCTTATCTGATTGGGCTCATCAAAAAACAAAATCAAAAAAATTATGTTTAGCGGGAGGCGTTGCCTTAAATGGACTAATGAATAATAAAATTTTAAACTCAAATTATATTGAAGATGCTTTTGTTTATCCAGCGTCAGGAGATGATGGCACATCTGTTGGTGCGGCTCTTTATATTTTAAGTAAAGATCAAAATTATAGTTTTGAAAATAATAGATTACATACTTGTTTTTTTGGTTTTAAAGATAACGATAAAAAATTAGAAACTTCACATAATTTTAAAAATTTAAATATAATAAAAAATGAAAATCCATATAAATTTATTTCAGATAAATTAAGTAAAGATAAAATTGTTGCAATATTTAATTCAGGAGCAGAATTTGGTCCTCGTTCCTTAGGTGCAAGATCGATATTAGCAAATCCTTCAAATCCAAAAATGAAAGAAATTTTGAATAAAAAGATTAAACTAAGGGAGCCATTTAGACCATTTGCTCCAATTTGTTTAAAAGAAAAAGTTAAAGATTTTTTTAAAATTAAAGTCGATAGTAATTTCATGCTATTTATCTGCGACACAAAAAAGGAAAAAATTCAACAAATTCCAAGTGTTGTTCATGTGGATGGAACTGCTAGAGTACAATCTGTTGATGAAGAAAATTTGGTTTTATATAAAATTTTATTGGAGTTTTACGATCAAACAAATATTCCAGTTTTAATAAATACTAGTTTTAATATTGGGGGGGAAGCAATTGTAAATAGTATAGAAGATGCAATTAATTCATTTTTAAGAATGGATATAGATTATTTAATTATTAATAAATTCATTATAGCTAAAAATAAAAATTTTTTTAGAAATAAAATTTCAGTAGATGACTTTATTAAAAATAGACAAAAAAATTTATTAAAGAAAATTTATTGCCTTCATATAGAATAAGTTATTATAATAGTAGTTTTTATATTAATTTTAGGAGTTTTATTAAAAGAAAGTTAAAAGAAATTTTCTATATCAAATATTATTTATGATTAAAAAATTTATAAAAGAAAAAATACAAAATATTTTAAATTTTAATCAAATAAATAGAAAACAAAATATAATGCTAAGAAATATTGGACTAATTATTGCTAAATTAAATCAAAAAGAAAGCTTTGATGAAATTCATAAATATGAATTTCAAATTTTTTCACAGTTTGGTGATGATGGAATTATTCAATATTTAATTAATAATATTAATGTTTTAAATAAAAAATTTATTGAATTTGGTGTTGAGAATTATGAGGAAGCAAATACTAGATTATTACTTGAAAAAGATAACTGGTCAGGGTTGATTATAGATTCGAGTGAAGATAATATCTCGTATATAAAAAAACAAGATTTCTACTGGAAGTACAAACTTAGCGTTGCATGTAATCTTATAACGACTAAAAACATTAATTCTATAATTAAAAATAATGGTTTTAGTGGGGATTTAGGAATTTTAAGTATTGATATAGATGGAAACGATTATTGGATTTGGAAAGAAATTAATAATGTCAGTGCTGCGATTGTCGTAATTGAGTATAATGCAAGATTTGGCGAAAATTTAAGTGTTACCATTCCATATCAAGAGAAATTTAAAAGACAAAGTAAAAATAATTTATATTACGGCGCATCCTTGAAAGCACTATTTAAATTAGCTGAAGAAAAAAGGTACTCTTTAATATGCACTAATAAAAATGGAAATAATGCTTATTTTATAAGAAATGATTTAATTCCAGTAAATCACCCTAATATTAAGAAAAGAACTCCTTCTGAATGTTTTAATATTAACTCTTTCAAAGAATATATGGACTCAGGCAAAAATATTATTTCTCTAACTAAAGAGGAAGAGACTAAAATATTAAGTCAAAGTGAATTTATCGAAATATAATTACTTATACTCTTTTCTCAAAATCAATTTAGCCTCATGATTAATTTTATTTAAAAAAATTTCATTATATTTTTTATAATTTTTAATATTTCTATAAGGTTTTTTTTTCAAAAAAAATTTAAGTTTTTTAATAAAGTCATTTGGTGAATTTACATTAAAAAAAATTGATCCATAATTTTTTTGCTCAATATGTCCTTTAATATTTGATAAAAATATATATTTTAATTTTGAACGAGACTCTTCATTAATTGTACTCCATCCTTCATAAAAAGATGGATTAACAAATGCCAAACATTCATTCTGTAATTTATCAAGTTTTTTTGAAGAAACTTCTCCAAAGTTTTTAATTATATTTTGAAGTTTTTGTTCTTTAACTTTTTTATTAATTTCATTAAAATAATTTTTATTTTTGTAATTCTCTATTTTTCCACAAAAAAATATTTTTATTTTAAGGTTTTCTTGTTTTAATTTTTTTGCAACATCTATTAAAAAAGAGTGATTTTTATGTTCCCAAAATTGTGCTGGAAAAAGTAAATATTTTTTTATTTTGCTATTTTCGAAATATCTACGTTCACTTAAAACTCTCAAAGGAATTATTTTCGAATTGATATTATAA
>MDTB01169063.1_pt1 | contig 14369 bp, 12 predicted proteins | sample 811161 | NCBI WGS metagenome assembly MDTB01 (sample SAMN05326650, study PRJNA326480) | marine metagenome | isolation source: seawater | place: Mediterranean Sea | collected 2009
ACAGTATATCGAGTTAGAAAAAAAGAATAAATTAGATAAAATTGAAACGTATCATCAATTTGCCATGGATGTAGAAAATATAAAATTAGGTTCTTTAAATTATATAAATGAAATATTAAGTAAAAACAAAAAAATTATAGGTTATGGTGCGCCAGCAAAAGCAACTACGGTTTTAAATTATTTTGGTATCAACAATGATTACTTTAAATACATCGTTGAAGACAGTCCGATTAAATTCGACAAATTTATTCCTGGGACAAATATACAAATTAAATCAAAAAATGAAATTAATGCAAGCAAATATGATTATGTTTTAGTTTTAGCCTGGAATTTTTATGAATCAATTGTTAAAAGTAACAAAGAACTTTTTAAAAAAAGTAAATTTATTAAACTAAAGTAAATTAATTTATTATTCAAAAATTAATTCATTAATCCAAAATTTTTGTAAGATTTCAGATCCAAACTCAGTAACATGTGGACTCCAATCACTGTAAATTAATTTATTATTAATTGTAAGTCCACAATAATTATCTTCACATAAATAAGTTAGAGGATCCAAATAATCTATTCCTTCTTTGTTCAATTCTAAATAGACATTTGTTAAATTTTGTCTTTTCAGTAAAGAGGATTCGTAAGAGGCTATACAGGTATCTACAAGTCCTAATTTAATAATTTCTAAACTAAAATTTTTATTTTCTCCAGAACACGGTTTTGGAATATCATCAAGAAGAATTAATTTTCCACCTTTTTTTTCAATAGTAAGATTTAAATTTATAATTTGATTTTTAAAATTTTGAATCTTTTCTGAAGATATATCGTAAAATTTTTCCTGATCAAAACTTAATATTACATAATCTCCAGTATTGATTTCCTCATTAAAGAAAGAGCTGTAAGCTTGTAAACCTTCTTTAATTCCACATCTTACAACACAATCTTTGATATTAAAAAGATCAATTCTAAAACCTTTTTCTACCAGAAGATTAACATTAAAATTTTTTTCATTTGCAACTCTTTTTAAAGCTTTGTAGTGATTTGTCATATGGCTGTCACCTATTAAAAATATTGTTTTGCTAAATTCTGATTGATCCAACAAACATATATTTAACCATTCGTAGTCCAGATTAAAGTCGTCATTAGGAGAATGACATAATTCTTCTGCATAGATAGAATTTAAATCAGATTCACTAAATTTTAGGTCAGGTTTTTGAAATTCACTGTATTCGTTAAAATTATAAAATATATAAAAAATTGACATAGAAGAAAATATCATTGTTAGCAGTAAGTACTTTACTTTAGTGTTTAATAAAATTTTATTTCTAAATGGAGTTTCTATATATTTATAACTTACTAAAGATATTAATATCACTAACAATAACAAAGTTATATTGCCAGGAATTTGATCAGGAATCCAGTACCTGAGTGTAAAAATTGGATGGTGCCAAAGATATAAAGAGTAAGATATCAAACCTATTTGTAATAAAGGTCTTGTAAATTTATTAACTTTTACATTAAAACTATTAATAATTAGTAAAAAGGTCAGGAACACAGCAATGAAATGTGAGATGGGGCTTATTGTTTTTAGAAAAAACAAAAGTGCTAGAGTAAATAAAATAAATATATTTACATAAGGTATAAAGATTTTTCTTCTTGATAGCAGATAAGCAGCAAACACTCCAATTAACATCTGCCAAAATCTTGTGAAGATTGAGTAATACGCAAATCCATTTAAAGAATTAAATAAGTAGAAAAAAAGGAATAACGAGATTGGGATTAATAAAAAAATTAAATTACTATGTTTACTTTTTTTTAATAATAAAAAAAATATCAATGGATAAATAAAATAAAACTGCTCTTCAACCCCTAGAGACCATGTATGTAAAAGCGGGTTATATTTTGAAGACTCAGCAAAATAATCAAAAGAGTTGAACATAAAAAATAAATTCGATAAACCTAGGAGTGCAAAAAATGAAGTTTCCAAAGTAGTTTTGAAAAACAAATCAAAATTAAAATAAAATAATAAAGTTATGATGACCATCGCGAATAAAGCCGGCCATAATCGTCTTATTCTGTTTCCGAAAAATAGTATTACAAAGCTTTTTTTACTATCAAAATTTTTTGAGAAATACGTTTTAGTAATAATAAAACCAGAAATAACAAAAAATATGTCAACTCCTAGAAAACCTAATGGTAAAAATTCTTGATCTAAATGATTTAAAATTACAGCAACAATTGAAATTGCCCTTAAAATATCAATTCCTGGTATGTAGTCTTTTGACGGATTGATTTTTAATGATGATAAAGTAGAAAATGTTACAAGTATTAATAAAATATTTAGAAAAAAATAATTAAAGTCATAGAAAAAAATAATATATTGAAAAATAAAATATAAAACTATGGAGACACATATCTTGAAAAATTTATTTTTTAACAAAAAAAGTAGTGAGAAAAGGCTTAAAAAATAATAAAGATTAAGAATTATTGTGGGTATTACATATAAAATTATTTTTAAATTTTTTTGTTCAGATATTTCTATATCTGCTTTATTAATGCATTTTGTATTGCCAACATCCTTAATTAAATTTAAATAATAATAATGTAGTTCCACTCCATCATATTCGTTAGATGAAATCTCATAATAAATATTCGTTCCGCAATCGAAAAAATCTAAAGAATTATTTACCAAAGTTAAAAAACTTAAAAATAATGCTGGAATTACAATTAAAAAAATTAAAAAAATTCTTTGTTTATTTGAAAGCTTTGAAATGATACTCGTTTGAAAAATTGACTTCAAATTCATACTTTCTTATTTTGCTTTGAATATAAAGTAAATTGCATAATCAAAGCCAAAACCCAACAAAAATTCCTTTTCTAATTAAACTTTTTTTAAATTTTTTAACGTCTCTATTGGTGTAATGCGCATTATTTTGTGGATGCCATTCTATATAAGCCTCATTAAAATATTTTAAGATGTTATTTTTTAATAAGTCTTCGATAATTTTGAACTCTGCGCCCTCTACGTCCAATTTGAGAACAATATAATCTCTTTTTGAGAGACTATTTAAAATGAATTCGGAAGTTTTTAATGCTTCAATTTGTACATCCGAAAAATTTTTTTCATCTATCCAGCCTGGCTTTATCCATTCAGTTCCTAATATAGAGGATCCTCCTCCTAATTTTGTATCATAACCAACTATCTCATCTGTATATTGTAAACGATGTTCTCCAGGAACCGTCTCTAGTCTCAGATTGACAATACTATTTTCATCACTGAGTGCTTTTTGTATGACTTGTATTTTCATTTCAGAATAGTTTTTATTTGAGATTTTATTTTTTATAATGGGTATACAGTTTGGATTTGGTTCGAAAAGGTAACATTCAAATTCTTTGTTAATTATTTTTTTCTTAAACATTTGTTCAAAACCTTGTAGTAAATTTACGCCACCATCAATAACTATTTTGTTAGATGATCTAAATCGTTTAATTCTGTTGTTGAAGTAATTAAAATTATTTAAAAATAAATACAAATAATTCTGGAAAATAATTTTTTTTAGTTTTTTTGTAAAAATTATCGTTTTGCCTTTTAAAAACCTACCTAATCTTTTTATAATCATTTTAAATTTCTCTTTGATTGTTTGAAAAAAGAATAACATAAAAAATTTACTTACAAGTTTTTATTAAATAATTGTATATTTAGTATTTACATAATTAATATTCATAATTATTTAATAACTTATTCCAAGATTTTTTGTAATTTAAAATACTTATCATTAATTCTATTTCGCTTATAATCCCTTTTTGCCAATGGGATTTTCCATTCATTCGTGTGGTATAGTTTATTTTTGGTCTAGATAAAGTAAAATTGTTCTTTTTGGAAAAATAATAAACAAATAAGTCAAATGAAAAATCATTAGGATACCCACTATCGTCTAAAAAAAATTTTTTATTTATTAGATTTGGGGTACCACCTGCGTCAAATAATAATGTTCTAAAATAAAAACTTGCTACAATTCCAAACAAACTCGTTTTAATAGCATCAATTAATGGTCTGTTCATTCTTCTACACTTTATATGTAGTTTTTCTTCATTTAAGTCTTGATTAAGAAATAATTTAAATGCTTCTCTTGGATCTACTTTTAAATTTCCTGGCATCCAAGCAATATATTCTTTAACTGCATATTTGGAACCAAATTTTACTCCACCTCCAAAGCCAAGATTTTTTTCAGATTTTACAAAAGTCCATCCACTTATTTTCTTTTGACTTTTGTAATAATTTTCTAAAAAGTCTGTTTCAGAACCATTGTCAACAATAATAAAAACTTCATCATAAAGCTGGATCGTTTCTACTAATTTAATAAATTGTTTAAAATTTTCTTCTTCATTAAAAAACGGAACTATTATCTGAAAGTCCAAATCATTTTTCATAATAATATTCTTTTTAAAAGATCTACGTACTCTTCTGGAGTTCCGCAATCAAAATATTTTCCATTGATAATTGTTGCGTCTATTTTTTCTGAATCCATTAAAGCATTTTTAACAGCATAACCAATATGCGGATCTTTGTTAGAAATATATTTTATTAAATTTTTATTAAAAGTTAATGCACCCCAAGAATGTTTGAGACTACTATTAATATTTTTATCAATCATATCAACCACTAAATTATTATTGTCAATATTTACTTCACCTAGTTTTCCTCTTTGGCTTTCCCTAATTTCCCAACATGCTAAATTGCAAATTCTTGTATTTGGATTTAACAAATCATAAGGTTGTTCTCCAAGAAAATATGTATCAGGCATTATCAAAATATAACTATCAGCACCTGAAACTGAAACTGTATTATTCACTGTTTCTGACATGGTCTCTGTATTCATTTCTAAAATTTGTAACTTTTTTTTATCAATATCTAAGGATTCTATTATCGGCACAAGCTCTGGTCTTGTAGGAACATAAATATTTTCACATATTTTCGATAAATTAAATAAGTGTATTTCTAGTAAAGAGTTGTAATCTCTATCTGCTGGCAATAGAAATTTTGGAATGCCTTTTAACCTTTTTGCTAAACCAGCGGCTGGTAATATTGCATCCATTATTTTTATTATTATAGCTACAATTAAATAAATAATTTAAAAATACAATAAGTAACTATGGCAAAATTAAAAATTTCTAAAAATATTATGATATTGATTATTTTTTTAGCTTTTGTTTTTATCATTCAATCCTTCTATTTAGGTAATTTAATAAATAATAAAAATATAATCAATACTTCCGAATGTAATATAGAGTCTCTTGCAAGTGTAAAATTAGATCTCTCACAAAATATAACTATTGAGAATATAGATTTACCCTTGTTTCCAGAAATAAGTAACTTTAAGTGTTTAAATAAAATTTATTATATTTCTGAATCAAACGGTTTAATTAATGTAGCAGTTGGACAAAATAAATTTTTATTTTTTTATGTATTACTGCTTTTTGGAATTATAAACTATTTTCTTTATCTTTTTAAAAAAGACAAAAGTTTTATCATATGTTTCTATCTAATTTCAGTAAATTTATATTTACTTTTGATTGGTCAAGATTCCTTATTTGAGATTTTTCTTATTACGTTGTTTTTTCTCCTTCCTTTAATAAGAGAATTTATAGTTACTAGTTCCAAATACTTTGTAGTTCTTTTAGTAATACTCATAATTTCTATATTTAACCAGCAAATATATTTAAGTAAGGAAGTTATTGGCTGGGAAATTTCTACTTTTTTAACTATTGGGCAAGATATTTTTAGGGGATATTTGCCTTACGAAAATCAACTTGATGTTAAGGGACCGTTAATTTTTTACATATATAGCATTGTTGATTTAATTAGTAACGGTGATTACAGGTATGTAAAGTTAATAAATGATTTATTTATTCTTACATTGACTTTTATATTATTTTTAACAGTAAAAATAAAAAAAAATTTGGGAAAATCTGTAGTTGCATCTTTATTGTTTATTTCTTTACTTTCAATTGAATATTTTGGTGAAATAGCTTATTCAGAGCAACTTTCTTTAATCCCAATTGCTTTTGGAATATTTTTATTTGAAAAAGAGGGTGTAAAAAAAGTATTTTCAATTGGCATCTTATTTTCATTATCAACTCTAATTAATCATGGAACAGTTATATTTTTTCTATCATTCCTAGTTTTACTCTTAATGTTTTACAAAGACAATATTCTTAAATTTTTAATAGGATTTTCAGTACCTCATTTAGCGTTTTTAATTTTATATTTAGTAAATGATCTATTAAAAATATATTTAATTTCAAATCTTCAAATTCCATTAAATTATTCATCAAAAACTCTTCTTGAAAGGGTTGATGGCTTTTTTTCTGGTTTTATTGGTATTTTTATAGGAATCTATAAATATAATGCGCTGTTATCTTTTACTTGCATTGTTGTTTTAATTTCAATAATTTATACTTTTCTAAATGGTGAAAAAAACATTTCATATAAAAATAATTTTTATTCATTAAAATTACTTTTTATTGGTGGTCTGCTGCATATATTTATAGCTGGCCCAACTCCAAATCACTATATATTTTTAATATATATCTTTTGCCTGGGTGTTGTAAAAATAAAAACTAGTTTTTCAAATAATTTTTTACTACCGATGACATTGGTTATGACAATTATTTTATTAAACAGCTTTGGAAAGCAATCATTAGAAAATATAAAGAACTTTAATACGGTGGAGGAAAATTACATTCTTAAAAACATAGCTGAAGACATAATTAAAACATATAAAGCTGATTCAAGTTCAACTATTCTTGCTCTAGATCACCACTTAATTTTATATTATCTCGATAAACCTAATTTAGCTTACATAAACCATCCAACTCTAATGTTTCTAAATGAAGTCAATATTTTTGACAATCCTGAAAACGAAACTAAAGAAGATATTTTTATAGAACTTTTATCAAAACAACCTGACTTTATTCTTTGTAATTCATCACTTTATTTCTTTTGTAGGGAAATTGAAAATTATAATAAAATTAATCAAGACTATGACATTTTTATGAGGACACAAAGCTAAAAATTTTATCATCGAAACTATAATGATTTTAATGAAAATTATAAATAAAAATTATTTATAATTTTATTGAAAATGGAAAACAAAAAAAATATATTGATTCTTGGTTCAGATGGATATTTAGGTAGTCATTTAGTTGCTAAATTAAATTCTGATGAGTTTAATATTATGAAATTTGACTTATCTCCAGTTAATAAGGACACCCTAAAACTAGATACAAAAAATATTGATGATGTTTTAAAAATTTTTGAAAATCATCAATTTGATGTTGTTATATCTTTAGTTGGCCTTCTACCTGGAAGGTTAACTAAAAAAAAGTTATATGATGCCAATTTATCTGCGGTTGAATATTTAAAAAATATTAATATTTCCGCACATTTTATTTTCACTTCATCAACAGCTGTTTATAGTAATGAAAGTCATCAAAAAAGCCCTACAGTAAAACCTTTTGAAATATACGGTGCATCTAAGCTTGACTCAGAAAATGTTATAAAAAATTTTGTCAACTCTTATAGCATTTTAAGAATAGGAACCATGATTTCTAAAAATAGAGACGGTGGTATTATGAATTTCTTAAAAAGAATAAAAAAAGGACAAATAATTTGGATGCCATTTAAAGGTAAAGTGGTTCATCCATTTGTTAGCGTAGATGATGTAGTAAACGTAATAATTTATTTATGTAAAAACTCTATAACAGGTACTTTTGACATAATAGCTGATGAAAGGATGTCCCTAAGTAATTTAGCTTTTAAATTGAATCCAAAATATAAAAAAATTAGTTTCAGCATCTTAGATAAATTTATAACTTATTTTGGTTCTGATAGATTTCCAGTTTTTGGAATTTCTAAATGGCATTTAAATGCACTTAAATATAACCTACCTATAAGTGAACCTGAGTATACGTGGGAATATACAAACTTAGATAATATGAGTGAAGTAGTAATCAACACAATAAATGACTAGGAAAACTTTCTGTCCAAGTATGTGCTAAGTCTAGGAAAAAAGTTTAAAGCTTTTCCAACGAAATAAATACTTTTGGGGTGATAAAGTATTTTATTTCCTTTTTTAAAAGACTTATAAATAGATTTTGAAACTTTTAATGGCGTAGATGAGAAAGGTGTTTTGTTTCTACCTTTGTTTAGAGGCGTATCAACAAAACCTATTCGAACTGATAAGGTTTTTATTTTAAATTTCTCAAAAGAGCTTCTACTTTCATAAAGTAATTCATCAATAAATTTTTTTGAGAGCCCATATGGAATATTAGATTTTCTAACAGGATATGCTGCAGCTGAAGATAAATAAATAATACTTCCACCTAAATCTCTTAAGAACCTTATAGAAGAATTCAATGCAGAATACATGTTGAATAAATTGATATCAAAGACTTTTTGTTGATTTTTTTCATCTAATGAACTAGAAATATTTTCTTCGTATCCGGTTTTACCTAAATATGCAAAAGCCAGTACTATTATATCTTCTCCACTAGATTTATAATTTTTAAAAACTTTGTCAATCAATGTATAATTTTCAATGTAAATATAATCTTTGTTATTACTATATTCTGGATTCCTAGTGATTTTAATTAGTTGATATGAATTATCATTAATTTTAAATTCATTTAACAAGGCATTTCCAATGACTGAAGTACCCCCAATTAAGAATATTTTTCTTTTCATAACTATGTCTCAAACAAATATTAACTCAATTAATTAAATGATTTTAAATAAATTAAATTTCTATAGTTTCTTTTTTTAGTTTTTCTAATTTTGTCATTGTTTTCGTCATCATTTTAAATTTCTCTTTGATTGTTTGAAAAAAGAAGTAAATTTGAAGTTTTTCAAATTATTATTTTCAAACAAAATAGTAAAAATTATTAATAAAAATAGCATTATTGATATATATGGCCATCTAACATTTTCTTCATAAGGATTAGTAAACAAGTACCAGCTAACGGGAGCTCTGCAATTACGAGTACTTAATAATTCATCGTTTAATTTATTATCTTTAACACATACCTCTCCATATGTGCCGTAAAACTCAGGGTTCTGATTTACGTAGGTTTTTGAAAAATCTTTCTTCTCACAATCACTGGAAAGATTGTTGATGTTTCCAGATTTGTGGATTTTTTTTATTAAATCATTTTCAAAAAATAACAAGTTGTTTACCTCACAGAAAGAAGAGTAAACATTTGATGTAACCATATATTCAGAAAAATTTTGATCATTTTGTTTTGGATGCCCACCAATAAAGAAGATTGAAAAGATCCAAATAATAAGTAATGGTATTTTAAAATATTTTAATTTACTAAAAATTTTTAAAATTACAAAAATAAATGTTATTGATACAAAAAAACTAAAGTAAAAAGTTTTGAAAGTATCTGCGAGGAATGGATTAAAATTTGGAGATGGAATTCCTAAAGAGTTCAAATATAAAACAAATATTCCAATAAATGGCATCAGATATATATTCTTGTTCTTTTTGTCAAAATAAATTAACAATATAACAAAGAAATAGAACATTATAGAAAATGATATACTTAGCCACTTCCTTGCTTTATTCAACTGGTCCTGTAAGACTGCTCCATACGGACCGGAATACTTTATAACACGGTTAGAGCTTATAAGATTTTCTCCTTGAACTGTAAATATATCCTTTCTATTTTTGTAAAAATTATTTAAATTGAAATCAAAGAGTTGATTAAAATAATCTCCAAATGTATCAAGTAACGTTATATTGATTACAGAATTAGCATGAGTAGTATATTTATCGATTTGTACCTCATAATCAAAAAATGGATCTGTAAAAACTGATTTAATATCAAGTCTGAAAAGTATATTAAAATCTGCGACATTATCATAGCTTGGGTCGTATTGTCTTTCGAAAAATAAGTTTGAAGTAATTAAATAGTTTTCAACAAAAACTAATGAAACAAAAACAATAAGAATCAAAAATAATAAAAGTAAGGTTTTTAAATTAATCTTTTTTAGGATCTTGCTGTGAAAAATAAATAAATAAATAACTATCATTGCTGCAATAGAGGCCTTGGAAGTTAAAATTATGGTTATAAAAGGTATCGAAAAATAAAGATATTTGAATTCTTTTTTTTCCCTAAACTTTTTGAGAAAATATAATATCCATGGAAAAAATGCGTAAGCTATCACTTCTGGCTTCATAACGGCTCTTAAATATATTGACTGAGGAAAAAAATTCAAAAATGACAAAGCAATAAGTATTAAAGATTTATTGAAATCAAATAATCTTAAAAATTTATAAAGTCCTAAACTACCAACAATATATAGAAGTAAATTTATATTTTGAATTGCATAGCTTAAGATAAAGTCAACATTTAAATCATTTACATAATTTATATTACGTTTAAACAAAACTGAAATAAGGTAATAGTAAAAAGGGCTTTGACCATAATCAATGTTTGTATCTGCTCCTAAAAAATGGGCAAGGTAACCGAAATATTTGTGAAAGTCAACATTTATAGGACTTATATAGTAAAAGTTTATCCAGATTGTACTTATATAAAGGCTGATAGTATAAATTAGAAAATTAATCTTATGGCTATATTTTTCTTTAAACAAACTAATTCCTTTACTCGTACATTATACTTCTTGAACTTGTGCAACTTTGCTAATCTATACAAGAAATGATTCTAATCCTTAATTTAAGGGTTCTTTTAAGAAAGTGATTAATAAGCTTCTAATTAAGCTGTTAAAACTAAAAATTTATTTTATTAGCTTATAAGAGATATTTTTTAAGGACCCTTTCCATTTCAGCATTTACATATGTTCTATCTGTACTTTCTGCATTTTTATAGTACAAGAAATCGAACTTAAGATTACTCTTAGATATTTCATTTACTTTATACTTATCAATTAAAGTTTTATCAAAATCAAATGGCAGTGCAAATAAAGAGAGGAGTTTTATATTCTTATTTAAACTTATAGCAAAATTTAAAAAATCAACTGATTCATTGATCCAGAAATTTATTTTTTTGTCCAGATCGTAGTCAGTATCATTGACATACTCACTCATGATTGGTTCGTCGAATTGTCTATAGTATACAAAGTGAAGATGCTGCCTTTTTAGTATTTTTTTAAATCTTTTAACTTTCTTACTATAACTTTTAACTAAATCATCTAATTTTTTATAATGCATAAAACTTATTTCAGGATACTTTATTGGAACAAAATGCTTTTCTCCTAAAATATCGTTTTGGATACTTACTTCATTATCAGATAATTGTTTTATCAAATTAGGTTGAAATTTTTTGTGGATAGTAAACAAGTAATCACTTTCTTTTGAAAATCCTTCAAAATCATCCATAATAATTTCTTTTACATACCCTAAACCAGCATCAAAATTCCACAAATAATCGAAAAATTCTGTTGGGTAATAATTGTAAAATTTATTTATTAGAAATAGCTTTAAATCACAACCACTTCCTAGTGAGACTACATAATTTTTTTTGAATATTAGAGAAATATAAAGCTTAAATTTTCTTTTAATTTTAGATAAAAATATTTTCATTTAAAAATTTAAGCTTTTTTGTTTTAATTATAATACTAAATCTAAAAATTTTAAGGAAATATCCCATCTAAAAAAGAATTATAAAAAATATTAATGTAGAAATTAGGATTAAAAAATTATAAAATTTAAGTTTTTTATGATTTATTTTGTTCATTTAATACTGCCACTATTTTTTCTCCGACCAGTTCTGCTCCAGTTTTTGTGAGGTGATTAGTGTCATAATAAAATATTGAACCTCCAAAATACTTAAAATCAAGATGATAAAGAACAACCCCAACAACAGCTAATGCTCTCAGGCCGTTTATATCATTCCTAAAGCTAATTCTTCTAATCTTTTTTATGCTGAACGAGTTTTTTGTAAAATTTATTATCTTAAGAATATTCACTATGCAAGTTTAGTAATATTGAACTTGATTAGCTTGTTTGTGAAAACTTACAGAGCCTATGCATTGTAACCATAGGCAGAGTCAACCCCCCCTACTCTAGGTTTTTTAGGTAAGGATAAAACACTTGACGTTAGTTTATTTTAAATTAACTTACTTAAATTTCTCTATTTACTGGAAGCTTCAATTAAGCAACTTAAATATCGAAACAACCATCTCTAAATCAAAAGGTAATGTGAGAATGTTTATAAATTTATGGATAAAAACCTATCGGAAAATGTGACAAATATGATTGGAAGTTATGAATATAAATAGCAACTAAAGTGATTAATATTCCATTATAAATTTTCTTATTTAATCTTTTTAAATCATAAAAGTAGATAGATGCCAAAAATACCATTAAATGAAACGTTTGAATTATATATGTAGATTTAATTGTATCTCCAGTTGAATCAGGAAATGCAATTGTGAACAGTAAATAACCGATAAAACTAATGATCCAGGCTAAATTAATATATTGAATAATGAAATTAGATTTATATTTTTTGTATGTAAGGTAGCAGAAACAGATAATAATTAATGTTGTAATAATAGAAACAATATTTACTCTGGCAAGATAGTCTCCAATATTTAATTGGTTTCGACCATCATCTAAAAATCTAGATGTAAAAGTAAAGTAACCCCAGTAATCACCCCACAAGTCAGAATATATTATCGAAATAAATTGATTGTTTAAATTAGGTCTAATCGGTTTTGTAAACAAGTACTCAAGTTGAGACAAGTTTGGAATATAGAAAGATAGATTTTGATTGTTAAATGAAAAACCTTTTGATTCCATATTAAAAGCAGTAAAAGATCCGTAATTCTTATAAAGACCAATATAAAACCAGCTTGATAACAATGCGCCAATTAATGAACTTGTTGACCAAAAAATTAAATAATTTCGTTTCGATTTTTTATAAAATAATAAGACAACTATGGGAACAAATAATAAAAAGCCCCATTGTCTACTTAAAGCGATAAGGCCAATGACTATTCCGACAAAAAATATCGATTTAAAATTGAAGTCATAATCGCTCATATCAGCTTTATAAATGAGCAATATAAACAGACTTAAAAAAAATAGAATGTAAGGCTCCCCCCTAACCATAGATATTGTTCTGTAATTTACTGCAAGTAAAGACACTAAGATTAGATAGCTAACATTAAAAATACTTCGAGATTTATTAAATAATTTTAATGTATAAAGGTTTATCAAAATTGTAAAAATATACATAAACGACTGAAATATTTGAGTGGCTTTTCCATAGATTGGCTGACAATCAACTAAAAGGTCACTAGATATAATTATATTTCTACAAAATACTTGAGCAATTGATGGGATTAAATAGCCAAGCGGTGGATTGAAAAACTCTCTTGTTTCCTCTGAACTTGGAAGTCTTAATTCATTGGGTAAATATCTTGAAAAGTAATCTACATAATTGAAATGTGCTTCTGCATCATATCCTAAAATAGGGTTAAAGTGAAAAATGTTATAAACTAGGATATATAAACTCGATAAGCTAATTAATAAAAATATTATTTTAGAAAAATATTGACTACTCACCTTCATTTATATTTAAAAATTGCGAATATATACTTCAAACCATCAATAACTTTAATTTTTTTACCCTGTTCGTAGCTTCGGCCGCTGTAGGATATAGGTAGCTCTTTATATTTCTTTGTTTTAGATGAAACCCTAGCAATTAATTCAACTTCAATAGAAAAATCATTTTTTTCAAAATTGAATTCAGAAAGAACATCTTTTTTGAAAACTTTCAAACAAGTTGCGATATCTGTTATTTTAATGCTGTGTACAAAAGAAAAAAGATAGCTTAAAAACTTATTGGCAATAAATGTCCTGAGGTAAATATTGTTTCTTTCTATATTTCCAATAAATCTTGACCCACACGCATAATCGATATCTTCATTTTTAACGCAGTCAACTAGATTCTTAAGGTCAGAAGCACTATATTCTAGATCGGCATCGTAAATTCCAACTAAATCACCAGTTGCATTTTGAAGGCCTAATTGAATTGCAAAACCTTTGCCTTTATTTTCTTTTGAATCTATTAAAATTATATTTTCATATTCTGCTTCTAAATCTAGGGCAATAGTTTTAGAATTATCAACAGAACCATCATTAACCAAAACTATTTCTTTGTGAAAATCTTCTTTTACTAAATCGAGCACAGATTGCTTAAGAAGATTTTCTTCGTTGTAAAAAGGTACAATTATCGAAGTTAAAGATTCCATATAAATTATTTTAGTGGCCAGAGGCAGAATCGAACTGCCGACCCCTTGTTTTTCAGACAAGTGCTCTACCGACTGAGCTATCTGGCCTTAT
>MDTB01079394.1_pt1 | contig 14367 bp, 14 predicted proteins | sample 811161 | NCBI WGS metagenome assembly MDTB01 (sample SAMN05326650, study PRJNA326480) | marine metagenome | isolation source: seawater | place: Mediterranean Sea | collected 2009
CCAGGCGAGATGCTCTGCTTCGCTGCGCTGCTTGAGCCAGCGCTGTTCCTGAGGCGACAGGTTCACCGGGCCGATGCGAGCGGCGGAACCGCTCTCCGTCACCTGCTGCAACTGTTTGAGCTGCTTGTTCAGTCGCTTCTTCAGTTGAATGGTCTCGTCCTTGTCGATGACCTGAACAACCGAACGGGCGACAAGGGTCGAGCGTCTTTGCTCCAGTGCAGAGCTGTCCTGAACTAAGGCGTCTTTGGGCGCAACAGCATCGAACGGTGCCAGCGAGCCAGGCTGCAGATCTGGCTTCAGAAGCCAGGGAATGCTGGAGAGGAGCGCAACTGCAATGCAAACAATCAGGAGAACTGCCGTCTGGAGACGGGTCCAGCGCAGCAGTCTGCGACTTGGGGCCTGATGTTGCAGCCAGCCTCGCCAGAGGAGGCTCGCCCGAAGGATGCTCACATCAGGGAGGCGAACCGAGAGGTCCGGATTGACACAATTACGCTAGCTGTCCTGTCAGGGCATGCTGGAAGCAGTGGAAGCTTGATCACATGGCCCTGCGGCTTGATGGCAAGGCTTTGTCCACACAGCTGGAACAGCGCCTCGGAAATCTGATCGCTGGTCATCTTGATCGGGTCGAACGGCCTCCCGGTCTGGCTCTTTTGCGCGTTGGGGATGACCCGGCCAGTGGCGTTTACGTGGCCAACAAGGAAAAGGCCTGCGCCCGGGTTGGGGTATTGAGCACAGGGATCCATCTCAGTGCAGGTTGCTCTTCTGACGACGTGCTTCTCGAACTGCAGCGCTTCAACACGGACCCTTTGGTTGATGGGATCCTGCTGCAGCTGCCCCTGCCGAATGGCCTCGATGAGGGGCCTTTGCTCACGGCAATCGATCCCGACAAGGACGCTGATGGTCTCCATACGTTGAATCTTGGTCGGCTGCTCAAAGGTGAACCGGGCCCGCGCAGCTGTACGCCAGCCGGCGTGATGGCACTACTGCGCAGCAATGGTTTCGATCCAGCCGGCAAGCGAGCTGTCGTGGTCGGCAGGAGCATCCTGGTCGGTCAGCCGATGGCCTTAATGCTTCAGTCGGCTCATGCCACGGTGAGTGTGGCTCACTCACGCACCAGAGATCTGGCAGCGCTAACCAGGCAGGCGGAGATTCTCGTGGTGGCCGCCGGCCGGCCGGGGATGATCGGTGCTGAACATGTCAGTCCCGGTGCCGTCGTGGTGGATGTCGGCATCCATCGCAAACCGGAAGGGGGACTCTGCGGCGATGTGCGTGCCGATGAGGTGAGTGAAATTGCCGCTGCTCTCAGCCCAGTCCCTGGGGGTGTTGGGCCCATGACGGTCACGATGCTGCTTGTGAATACTGTTCTGGCCTGGTGCCGTCGACACGGCATTGATCATGGCCTGGATGATCTGATCAGCTGAACTGACCGATGTCGCTTCAATGGCTCTTCCCCACACCAGTGCTGCAAGTTGATCTCGAGCCTGATGCCGAGATCGTTGAGGCCATGAACGCTGAAATTGAGTCGTTTGATCACAACGTCTTCCTCCATCCTGAGTTCAGCGATCGCAACAATCTCACCGGTGATCTTCTCGGGCATGCCGGTCTGGACCAGCTGCATCGCATGGATGCTTTTCAGTGGCTGAATCAACGCCTGGCAGAGCAGACCAGCCTTTATCTCAAAGAACTCCTTGGACCCGAGCATGGGCTTGAAGTTCATATTCAAAAAGCCTGGCCCGTTGTTTGTTCCAGAGATGGTGGCTCAATCGAGCTGCATAGCCATCGCAATGCCCAGCTGAGCGCGGTTTTCTACGTGCGAGTGGACACGGATAACAGCAGCGGTGAGATTGAGTTTCAGGCTCCTGATGACTACTTCAGCCACGTCATGGCGATTCCATACCGCGATGCCGCTGTTTCAGGAGGCATGTTTTCGCCAAAGCCGAATCGCCTGTTGTTGTTTCCATCCGATTTACGACACCGTGTGATGCCGTATGAAGGCCAGACTCCTCGATATTCAGTGTCATACGACCTGGCGGTGACGACAGCCTCCGGCCGCGGCAAGGAAATGCGAATGTCCCACCCGATGGATTGGGTTCCGCTGACGATCTTCAGTCCTCAGGTTTGAAGAGTATTCGCCGCAATCGTCGCTGCAGTCTCCACAATCCTTGAGCCATGGAGGTGGCGGTTGACGACTGGTTGTCAGCGAGTAGTAAGCGCAGACGCCCTTGGATGGCCTCTGCCTCGGCCTTCATTTCGAAGCGCTCACTTGAGTTGAGCGTTTCAGGGGTGAGTTTTTCAAGCAGACGTTTCGAAACCTGCAGATGATGCAGGACGCGACTGGGCACCCGTTCCTGTCGGAGCTGCTGACGGGTCTCCTCCACTGCCGATTCAACAGCTCGCGCCAGTCGTTTCGGTTCCTGATTCTGCAGAACCTCTCCGACGATCCGACGGCGATGGCGACGTTTCAGGCGCGAAGGCTGGCTTTGCAGACCAGGTTGAAATTGTCCTTCCTCGACGAGGCGTTGCAGGATCAGCGTTGGCATTGCATTGTTGATCGCTGCTTCAAACGGGAACTGGCGATCAAAGGTTGGCGCGAGATGGCGGCGCTGCTGGATCAGCAGCAAACCAATGGCCTGCCATGGTTCACGGAGATCACTCGAAAGTTCTTCAAGCTGTTGCTGCAGCTTTTGGAATAACTGTTCGCAGGCCGCGACGATCGAATATTGGTTTGGGGCTTTGCAGAGGTCGTTGAGGTACGTCTCCACCAGGGAGAGTTGAGAGAGCTCTTGCTCGAGCGTCTCTCTGGAATCCAGCCGATAAGCCTCCTTCACCCAGTCTGGATCCAGCCCGAGCACATCGATCTGTTGTCGGAGTTTCAGGCGGCGATCGACCCAGCCGTAGGGGAGCTTCGTCTCAGGGGCCAGCTGCAGTGCGGTTTCGATGTATTCGACCTCAGTGCGAGACACGCTGGCCGGCAGAACGGCAACAAGTGGTCGTTTGAATCGCGTATATGCCTGCGGGTCTTCATCCAGGAGTTGCCGCATGGCAGACAGACGGCGGTTGCCGTTGATCACCACGCCAGTCGCATCGACCAGCAGCGGCTCTGTCTGGACCTTCAGTCGTCGCAGCTCCCGCAGAATCGGCCCCCGTTCATCTGCGGCTTTTTTCAGCAACAGTCGGTGCAGCAGCTCCTGGGTCTCCGCTTTGTCCTCTTGCTGATGGAGTCGCGTCAGTTCGGCCGGACGCTGAGAGAACTCCTCTTGCAGCGAGGCCAGTAGTCGCCCGTTATCCACGCGATAAACCAGCAGGTCCTGGTCCAGATGGACCGTCGGCAACTGCGTTGGACCGTGACGGAGGCTGATCCAGTGACTGGCGACGATTCCTGAGCAGGCGTTTTCGATGCGATTCCGCCGCTTCGCAGGGTTCTCGATGGGGTCGAACACCTGACCTCCAGGGTTGAACAGGAGGTCCAGTGTCTTCGCAATCGCCCTGCCTGAGAGAATCCCGCCAGCTCAGGCCTCTTCATGACCGACGGCTTTGATTTCAAGGCCTATCTGAACCAGGCCAGGCAACGGGTGGAAGCTGCCCTGGATGGTTCCCTGGCTCCGGAGCGGCCTGAGTCCCTGCGAGAAGCGATGCGTTATTCCCTTCTGGCCGGCGGCAAGAGACTGCGTCCGATTCTTTGTCTGGCGGCCTGCGAACTCGCTGGTGGCGACGCGGAGCATGCGATGCCAACAGCGGTGGCTCTGGAGATGATCCACACCATGTCGTTGATCCACGACGATCTACCCGCCATGGATGACGATGATCTTCGTCGCGGCCGGCCAACGAATCACAAGGTGTATGGAGAAGCGGTGGCGATCCTGGCCGGCGATGCCCTGCTCACACGGGCCTTTGAAATGGTGGCGCTGCGCAGTCCAGGCGTCCCGCCTGAGCGTTTGCTCAAGGTGGTGGGCGAGTTGTCGCTGGTGGCTGGTGCCCCCGGTCTCGTCGGCGGTCAGGTTGTGGATCTCGAGAGCGAAGGCAAGGAGGTGGATTTCGACACCCTGGAGTACATCCATCTCCATAAGACCGGCGCCTTGCTCAGCGCTTGCGTCATCACCGGTGCCACGATCGGCGGCGCTGATCCTGCACTGATCTCCGCCCTGCGGGTTTACGCCCGCGGCATCGGGCTCGCCTTCCAGATCATCGATGACATCCTCGACATCACCGCCAGCAGCGAGGTGCTGGGCAAAACAGCCGGAAAGGATCTGGTTGCTGACAAAACCACGTATCCGAAGTTGTTGGGACTGGAGGAGTCCCGCCGGCGAGCGGATGCCTTGGTCGGGGAGGCCAAAGATGTTCTCAAGCCATGGGAGCAACGTGCGATGCCGTTGCTGGCGCTAGCAGACTTCATTACCAGCCGCGACCGATGATTGAGACGGCCCCCAGCCATGCCGTGGTGCATGAACTGTTCGACAACGCGTCACTCGCCTGGGGATTGACTGCCTGCGGCTTGGCCCAGCTCTCCAAGCTGTTCATTGAACTCATCCGCTTTCGCCGCTGGCGACCAGCTGTTCTGGTCGAAACCGGTGGCATGCCATCAAGTCATTCAGCGCTGGTAACGGGCACGGCTGCTGGCCTGGGTTGGACGATGGGCTTTGACCATCCTCTTTTTGCATTGGCGGCCACCGTCGCCTTCATCGTGATGTACGACGCCAGCGGAATTCGCCGTGCGGCAGGTTTCACAGCCGAGCGCGTCAATGCCCTGCCCGATGAGCTCTGGACCGAGACCCTTGAGAAACCACTCAAGGAAAGTCTTGGCCACAGCCGCATGCAGGTTCTTGTCGGCAGCTTGATTGGCCCTGCCATCGCCTTGCCCGGTTTGGTGTTTCTCGGTTCGCCACTGCATCTGCTCGGTGTGATCGGAGCGGGATTGGGGTGAGATCTGCAGCGAAGCTGACTGCCGATCAGAAGAAAGCGTCGGAAGCGTTCTCGGAATGGCTGAAGCAGCCCGCTGATGGCCTGCCGTTCGTTTTGAGTGGATTCGCTGGCAGCGGCAAAACCTTCCTGTCGATGCGACTGCTGCGTGAGGTTGAGGAGAGGGGCCTGTGCTGGACCGTGGTGGCGCCAACGCACAAGGCCGTCGGCGTGTTGCGACAAGCGCTTGATCTGGAAGGTCTCATTCCCACCTGGTACCCCTCCACGATCCACCGTCTGTTGCGACTCAAGCTCAAGCGGCAGGGAGATGCGGAGGCTTGTGAACCCACCGAGCAGACGGCGATGGCTCTCGAGCACCTCGGGCTCGTCCTGGTGGATGAGGCCTCGATGGTGGACAGCACCCTGCTGGGCATCGCGCTGCAGTGCGCCCATCCCTTCAAGACGCGGCTGGTGTTTGTTGGTGATCCAGCCCAGCTGCCACCTGTTGGCGAGCCTGAGAGTCCTGTTTTCGTGATGCGCCGCGCCTGTTGCGCCTCACTCAGCGAGGTGGTGCGACATCAGGGGCCGGTGCTGCAGCTGGCGAGCCGGCTTCGTGATGGAGGGCTTCCCTGCCGAAATCCTCCGTTGCTGCCGGCCATCAAGGATGAGCGCGGCCAGGTGATCTGCACCGACAAACAAAGCTGGCTGGACCAGGCCCGCAAAGCTCTGCGGCAGGCATCGGTTCAGGACAATCCAGACGCAGCAAGAATTCTTTGTTACACGAATCGCACCCTCGAGAGGCTGGTTCCCCATGCCAGACGAGCCATTCATGGTGAGATGGCGGACCAGATGCCGGTTCTGCCTGGTGAAGTGTTGATCAGCCGCTCGGCTGTGATGGCACCGGCCTCCCGTGATGGCGCTGAAGCCGGTGAAGAACCGGACATGGTGCTTGGCTCCAATCGTGAGGTGGTGGTGCTGGATGTGGCGCCTGAAGCCTGCGATCTGGCGGACTTTGGCTGTTCCTCCAGCGATGGCCCGGTGCCGGTGATCGAGACCCTCTCCGCAACCGTTCGTGCCGGCGAGCTGGACCTGACCCTTCGCCTTCAACCTCCGGTGGGGTCTGTCGCTCGGTCACTGCTGGATGAAGCGATGCAGCGGCTGCGCCAACAGGCACGGGATGCCGGCAAGAAAGGAGGCCGGTCCATCTGGCGTCGTTATTTTCTGATCAGAGATGCCTTTGCATCCCTTGGCCCTGCAGCGGTATTGACGGTCCATCGCAGTCAGGGCAGCACGTTCGGAGATGTGTTCGTGGCTCCCGACGTGTTCTGGCCGCAGGACCTGACCCTGCGTCGTCAGTTGGTGTACGTGGCGGTCAGTCGAGCCCGAACCGGGGTGTGGCTGGTGGGCCAGGGCGAGGCTGTGGAAGAGCGTGCTGTCTGGCTGGATCGGCTCAGATCCGGGTCAACCCCGTCAGCCCCTGCCATCCCAGATAGCCACCGAGAACAAGGCTGACGCCAGCCACAACCAACTCTCCACGGGCGAAGAGCAGCTGTTTGCAACGCTCCAGAATCGGCAGAACCCGCCCTCGCCCGATCAGCACGGCCAGACACGGCAACAGCATCAGAACACTGGCCGTCAGGGTGAACAGTGCGCTGCCGGCCATCTCCTGGCCGATCGGCATCCCGGCAGCCAGGATGACGGAGGCCGCCTTGGCGAACAGCAGCAGGTCGTCCGGGGTGACGACCTGAACAAGGGCACTGAGCGCGATCAGCAAGGGCATGGGCATCGCGGTGAGACGATCCACCGTGCGCGTCCAGCCCGGCGGGCCATCATTTTTGGTGATGGCGTTCAGACACTCTCTGCCCCCAAGTGTGAGCAAGGCGCCTCCGCCGATCAGATCAAGCCCGGTCCTCGGATGGGAACCATGCGTCATGTCCAAGACAAGACCATGCCCAAGGGTCAGCAAGGCGATCAAGGTGAGCAAGGTTGTGAGAATCCAGGCACCAAGAAACAGACCACCGCGTCGCAGTGGTGAAGGACCGAGCAACAGAAGCAGCAGAACGGCGATGTGCAAAGGCGAGATCGCCATGCCGATGCCGAAAGCGGTCAGATCACTCCAGAGAGAAGCTTCAGTCATGTCGTCCGGTGTCCGGCATCTGCAGGCAATCAATCTGGTGGTTTCGGATCAGAAGCCCTCAAGCGGTTGCGTTGGGGCATTCCAACGCGAGATCGCTCTCTTGCCGCGTTCCCAGCCCAGCACGCTCACGGATGCCGTGCCGAGTTTGAAAAAACTGCCGCCGGAGGCGCCAAGACCGAGCCAGGTGCCAGTGAGAGCCCTGAGGATATGGCCGTGGGCGAACAGGGCGACATCCCCTTCGCCTGGAGCAGCCAGGGCTTCGTTGATCGCTGCTTCGCATCGAACCTGCACCTGCACTGCGGTTTCACCGTTGGGGCAGCCATGGCACCAGACCGTCCAATCGGGAATGGTCTCGCGGATCTGTGGCGTTGTGATGCCCTCGTAATCGCCGTAGTTCCATTCCAGGATCTTCTCCTGAATTTGCATCTGAGCCCCGAGTCCGGCCAGCTCACAGGTTCGGCGTGCACGTTGGAGAGGTGAGCTGAACACGGCGGCAAAGGCCTGGTTCGCAAGGATGGGAGCCAGGGCCTTTGCTTCGGCCTCTCCCTGGGGTAGTAACGGCAGGTCGGTGTTGCCGGTGTGCCGGCCGTTCAAGGCCCATTCCGTGGCTCCATGGCGCAGAAGCCAGAGCTGACGTTGTGTGTCGGACATGGAGTGAACAGCCTGTGGTCACCCATTCAGGATGCCCATGCTCGGATCGATCCGCTGCCGCTTGCAGTCCTGATCACGTCGATCATGCACTCGCCGTCACATCTTCAGGATCAAGGCTGCCAAGCCGATGCCTACCCCCAAGCTCACGATGCCGAGCAGGGCGCGCCAGAAGGCCGTGCTGCGTGGATTGAAAAAGTCCTGATTCATGGCACAACGCTGATCGTCGGCCCAGTCTCGGCAACGGTTGTGGGAAAGGGGAAGCGGCGAAACACCTTGTGGTTCAGTTCGGAAAGGGATGCGTTGTAGTGCGCGTCGGCCACCACGCTGTAGCGATATCCGAGCACCACAGGCTGATCCAGGTCGGCTTCACATCCGCGGATGAAGGTGTCAACCGTGGCGGCTTCGCCGCCTAGACGTGCCTCTGGAATGCGCACCTTGAAGGTGCCCTCAGCTTGTTTCCAGCGCTGGCAGGCGAGCTGGGCGTCTTCTGTGCTCGCATACATCCTCAGGGGAGGTCGTCGCTGGGCACTCACCACATCCATCCCGATCAGGTGCACCACGGTGATGGTGAAAACGATGGTGAATCGGAACATGGCCTCGTCTGGGCACACCCATGACGTCGACCTAGCCAGGGAGAGCCTGGCAGTTACATCCAGTTCCCAATCTTTTTATGGGACTGACAAGATTCGACCGATTCAGTAACGCACCTCAAACCAGTCGTCTCCCGTGGCCGGCAGCCTCACCGGCAGGACCTGGAGCACCCTGGCGCCAGGGGGACCCTGCTCGCACCAGGCCCTCAGTTCGGCAATCGCATGGGGTGATCCCTCAGCCTGTACTTCCACGCTGCCGTCCTGTCGGTTGCGGACCCAGCCGGTGATGCCGAGATCCTGAGCGCGGCGGCTGCAGCTGTTGCGGAAGCCCACTCCCTGCACGCGCCCATGGATCAACAGCTGCCAACGCTCGAGAAAGGGGTGCAGGCGTTGCTGAACGCGATTTACGAAGCGTCGCTCGATGGATTCGGCGCGGCTTCGAGAGCGTCGCGCCACCGGGAACAGATCGTCGTAGAGCTGGCCCAGTGCAGGTGAACCCAGCTGGCGTGAAGTCTTTGACCTCCCCATCCTTCCGTCACCTTCTCCGTTCGCCACCCCTCAATTTCCCACAGCGCCCTGTCGGATGGTTGCGGGTCAAGGGACCAACGATGGAACTCATGCCCACGCAGTTCTTCGTTCTGACGCGTCAGGAGACCATTGCGTCTGGGACGAAGGGTGCGGTAGCCAACCTGCAGTGGCCCCTTGCTGGCTTCGAAGGGCAGAAGTCCCGCCATCGTCCGCCGAGATCCGTCGAGCCCGGTCAGGGTTTGTCCCAGCAGCAGCATGCCGCCGCATTCGGCGTAAATGGGCAGCCGCCCCGAGGCCTGGCGCAGGCATTTGAGGCTCTGATTGCAGTGGCTGAGCTGCTCGGCGTGCTGCTCCGGGAACCCACCGGGCAGGATCAATCCGCGGGCCTCGGCAGGCAGTGGTTCATCGGCCAGGGGACTCCAGGGCAGGAGCGGCATCCCCATGTGTTCCAGGAGCTCTCCGGTTTCCTGATACCGGAAGTGAAAGGCCTCATCCGAGGCCACCGCCACCGGCAACGTGCCTCCTGACTGCTGCGGGATGTCTCGCAGTGGATTGTCTCCAACACTTGGAGCTGCCAGAAGTGGCTCAAGTCGCTTGAGGTCGAGATGGATCGTCGCCAGGGAGGCCCAGCGCTCCAGGCGTTGATCGCGGTTCTCAAGCTCATGGGCGGGGGCTAGTCCCAAATGCCGGCTGGGAAGAGCCAGGTCATCCGTTCGTGGCAGACATCCGAGCAGAGGCACGTCGATGCTGCTTAAGACGTCCGCCAGCAGATCCCGGTGCCGTGCACTGCTGACACGGTTCAGCACAACACCGGCCAGCGTCAGCTCAGGGTCGTGATCACGAAAGCCACGGACGAGGGCCCCAAGCGACGCGGCCTGCCCGCCGGCATCCACGACGAGCACCACCGGCAATTTGAGCAGCTTCGCCGTTGCAGCAGTGCTGCCCAGCTCACTGCTACCGAGGCCATCGAACAACCCCATCACCCCCTCCACAAGAGCAAGCTGGGCTGAGCGGCTGTATCCGTGAAAAGCCCTCACAACCCAGCTCTCTCCGCAGAGGTTGCTGTCGAGGTTGCGGCAGGAGCGGCCGGCGGCGATGCTCAGCAGCTGGGGATCGAGATAGTCCGGCCCAACCTTGTAGGGCTGAATGACACGTCCTGTTGCTCGCGCCCAGCTGAGCAGAGCCAGGCTGAGAAGAGTTTTGCCGCTGCCGCTGGCTGGTGCCGCGATGACAACGGCCATGAAGATTGATCGGGCGTTAGGCCAGCAGCCTGGCAGCCAGGGGCGCCGAGGAGGCCAACAGTGGATTGGTGGTGTCGTGTCCGCCACCAAGCAGTCGGGCGACATCCATCTCAGGAGACGCGTGCTGGGTGGGAACCACCTCCTCCAACAGTTCCATGCTGGCCATTCCGCCACCCTCGAGGCGCATGCAGCCGCCCGATTCGGCGCAGAGAATCACGCAGACCCCCTTACCGTTCTCCGGCTGACTGACGAGACGCAGGCCGACCATCTGGCCGGCGTGAACGCTGGGCTGTCCCATCGGCACCGACATCAGATGGAAGTTCACCTCGGCGCCGTCGCTGCGTCTGAAGCGGGACGCAATGCCGTCCTCAGTGGCTTCGGTGTGTTCCAGCTGCCAGCCAAGGCGATCAGCAACCCAGCCGGCCAGCAGGAGTCCTTGGGCTGGATGGTGGCCCTCCACATCAATGTCGAACTGAACGATGTGGCTGAGGGCATCTCGACGATGGGGGGGGTCAAAGACCATGGCCAGCGTCTCGTGCCAGCTGCGCAGACGCAGCCAGTTCAGATCGTTGACGGCCTGTCCCGATTCGACCCTGTCGCGCAGGAGGTCCAGGCCATGGCGAGGGTTGCCGTTGGCGGTGTCGATGATCAGGCGTCTTGGGGAGCTGGCCAGCTGTTCCAGGAGTCCTGACGCTTCGTCGAGGAAGCCGTTCCACCACACCCAGGACGGCATGGATGCTGGCAGCAGGGGTTGAAGGATGTCCATGCCCTCCTGGAGCGCGTCATGGCCGCCCCGCAGGACCACCACATCGCCACAGGCTGCGGTGCCGCCCCCCTCTTCCGGTAACGGGCAGTAAGCCGCAACAAGGGTTTCCAGGGCCTTGCCGTTGTCGATGGTGGGTGCCAGCGTGATCAACCGTCGTGGTTGCAGGGCACTCAGGGCCGGATCGATGTACTGACCTCGCAGATCGTCGCTGTCCTCACTTCCGTCGAAGCCGGCGCAGGCCTCGATCACGATGCTGTCGAGGGGCGGTGTGCTCAGAGGCAGATCGGCATCCACGACGGCCTGTCGGCCGGCCGCGATCAGCTGCTTGGACTGTTGTCCAGTGATCGGTCCTTTGAGACGGCCACTTCTCACAAGTTGCTGTTCGGCCCAGGCGGGTTGCCAGATCAGAAGGCAGAACGTGTTAGCACCGGTTCCAGTGCTTCCTTGCTGCTCGGGGGACCAGAGTTGATCAAGGTATGTGGGAACCTCGGCGGGAGCGAGTTCCAGAGGGGTCTGAAGGGTGAGCTGGGGGGACATGGGTCGGAGTGCGGACGCAGGGTGGTCGGGAGTCGGGCAATCTCAGGGACGGCGCCAGAGCAGTCCGTCACGGGCCAGCAGGGCATCGGCGGCGGCTGGCCCCCATGTGCGTGATTCATAGGGATGGATCGGCAGCTGCCAGGGGCTGTCCTCGATCAGCTCCAGCAGCGGGGTATAGAGCCGCCAGGCGGCCTCCACTTCGTCACTGCGTGTGAACAGGGTGGGATCGCTGAGCATCGCATCGGCCAGCAGCCGCACATAGCCCTCGTCGGAGGGTTCGCCGAAGGACTCGTCGTAGGAGAACTCCATGTCAATCGGACGGCTGCGCATGCCTGATCCGGGAGACTTCACCTCGAAACGGAACTCGGCTCCTTCGTCGGGTTGAATCCGCAGGATCAGCTGATTTGAGGTGGGTCCACCATTGGCAGCATCGAAAAGATGCACCGGTGCCTCACGGAACGTGAGCACAACTTCACTGAGACGCTTGGCTAGACGTTTTCCGGTGCGGACATAGAAGGGCACACCCTGCCAACGCCAGTTGTCGATGAACAGCTTCAGAGCGACATAGGTTTCCGTGGTGCTGTTGTGATCCACCCCCGGCTCCTGGCGATAGCCGGCCAGGGGTGAATCCTGGGTGCCGCCGGGGCCGTATTGCCCGCGGATGCAGCAATTCCAGGGCTCCAGTTCATCCGCAAGGCGAGCCGCCTGCAGAACCTTGGCCTTTTCGTTGCGGATCGCCTCCTGATCGAACCGTCCCGGAGCTTCCATGGCGGTGATCGCCAGCATCTGGGTGAGGTGGTTCTGCACCATGTCCCGCAGGGCACCCGAAGTTTCGTAATAACCGGCGCGTTCTTCAACACCCACGGTTTCCGCAGCGGTGATCTGAACGCTTGAGATGTAGTTCCGGTTCCAGATCGGCTCGAAAATGGTGTTCGCAAATCGCAGCACCAGGATGTTCTGGACTGTCTCATTGCCCAGGTAGTGGTCGATCCTGAAAATCTGGTTTTCCTGCCCGCAGCTCTGAACCACCTGGTTGAGTGCCTGGGCGCTGCCGTAATCACGACCGAAGGGCTTTTCAATCACCACCCGGCTTCGTTTCGGATCTTTCAGCAAACCGGCGTCGGCCAGGGCCCGGCAGCCACTGCCGTAGAACTTCGGTGATACCGAGAGATAGAACGTTCGGTTTCCGCGTGTGGCGCACTGCTGGTCGATCGTCTCGAGGCGACCCCCCAGCCGCACCACATCCTGCGGCTGCTGAAGATCGACGGGCTCGTAAAAGAGCTTTGCTGAGAACTGCTCCCAGGCCTGGGGACTCTCCTCGATTTTCGAGGCAAGTGCCTCGGTCATTTTGCTTCTGAACTCCTCATCACTCCAGGGGCGACGAGCACAACCGAGAAGCGCGAATTCACTCGGCAGGCGCCGTTGTTTGAACAGTTCAAACAGGGCTGGAACGAGCTTTCGGTGTGTCAGATCGCCGCTGGCACCGAAGATCACCAGACACTGCGGTGAAATGACGCGTTCCTGACGAAGTCCAACCCGCAACGGATTGGTGATCGTGGCGGTCATGGAGCAACGGCTTCTGCCGTTGGTTTAGGCACGGAAGCGGAATTGAACAGTGCTCGATGGCATCCCGCTACGAAATGACGTTTTTTTGTTTCCAACCGATCAAAAAGCCCACCCCTGAGGGTGGGCCTGGAGAGATCTGAATCCTCAGATATCCGGGTTGCTGGATTCAGTACGTCTCGACGTGCCAGCGATCGGCCTTCTTCAGCTGAGGCCGCAGTTCAGACCAGTCGAGCCCCTTGGCTGCTGCTGCTGCTGACATTGCTTCATCGATGCCGGGTTCCATGCCCCTCAGGCCACACATGTACACGTGGGTTTTGGGGTTCTCAATCATCGAGAAGATTTCATCAGCGTGCTCGAGAACTCTGTCCTGGATATACATCCGGCCGCCTTTGGCGTTCTGTTGCTCGCGGCTGATGGCTTTCGTGTAGCGGAAGTTATCCGGGAATTCGCGCTCGTAGTGCTCGAAGTCGGCGTCATAGAGCAGGTTTGGAGTCTTGGGCGCACCCATGAACAACCAGGCCTTTCCGCGGAATGTCCAGCCGTTGGCGTCGCGTTCGCGAGGTTCGAACATGCGGCGCAGGTAGGTCCGCATCGGGGCGATGCCGGTACCGGTGGCCAACATGATGATGTTGGCGTCCTCATCTTCGGGAAGGAGCATCTCCTTGCCGACCGGACCGGTGATCTTCACCTTGCTGCCCGGTTCGATGTCGCAGAGGTATGTAGAGCAGACGCCGTAGATCTGTTCACCGGCATCATTCTTGTATTCCAGCTGGCGAACGCAGAGGGACACGGTGTTGTCCTTCAGATCGTCACCGTGGCGAGTGCTGGCGATCGAATACAGGCGCAGTTTGTGGGGCTTGCCTTTGGCGTCTTCCCCCTCAGGAATGATCCCGATGCTCTGTCCCTCGACGTATTCCAGTTGAGGATCACCACCGGAAAGATCAAAGGTGATGTGCTGGACCCGACCAATGCCGCCTTCATGGACGAGCGCGTAGTTCTCGGTGACCGTGCCCATAAAGGGCGTTTTCGGCTTGTAAGTGTTGACGGGAACGTTGGCATGCGGCTTTTTCGGAGCCGGTGCTGAGGCAGGCGTCGTTGTCACGGCTTTCGGGGCGGGTGCACTGGAGGCGGTCGCTGGCGCTGTGGGAGTGTTCTCACCAGCAGGCGACACACTTAGGATTTTGGCCCCAGAAGCACTCAAGCGCTTGTACATGGTGTTCAAACCCTCCATAGCAACGCGGTAAGTCCGGGTTACTGAGCTGCCTGAACCGGCCTGGATGCCGCTGGCGACAATGGTGAAAAGAGACGACGACGTTCCACCAGCCGTGGCGTTCGGCACCTGCATGTCAGTTCTGCTTTCGAGTGGCGAGACTATAGGCATGGCCTCGGATTCATCACTGTTTGGATTGTTTCCGGATCTTCTGCAATATTTTTTGGGTGACTTCCTTAAGATCG
>MDTB01108478.1_pt1 | contig 14367 bp, 16 predicted proteins | sample 811161 | NCBI WGS metagenome assembly MDTB01 (sample SAMN05326650, study PRJNA326480) | marine metagenome | isolation source: seawater | place: Mediterranean Sea | collected 2009
AAAAGTATTTGTTGATACGTATTCCATTAACATTCGTAAAATTTTAATTACGAATTGTTGTCTACGTATCTCTTTATAATCTTATTAACAAATTAAAGAGCATGCAAAACCCTACTTTTTAAAACTAAAAACAGAGGATTGCATCTTTTCCAAAGAAAAGAGAATGTGCCTATAATAGTATAAATTTTCCTTGTCAAATCATAAAAAAAATAAAAAAAACACAGAAAACTGGGGATATTTTAATTATATTTTTGGAAAATTATAAAAAAAATAAGAATCTTACAAAAAATTGGTTGCGGGAGTAGGATTTGAACCTACGACCTTCAGGTTATGAGCCTGACGAGCTACCGGGCTGCTCCATCCCGCGATTAGAATTTACTCTATAGGATGTTTATACAAATAAATAAATATTTTTATTATTTAAGGATTAAATTGTTTATTAATAACATTTAAAAAAAGTGATGTTAAAAGTTTTATCTTTTTTATCTATAACAAATATTAAGTTAAGCTTTTTAGATCAAGTTTTAATTAGTTTATCAAATTTTATTTTTTTCTTTTTCGTTGCAAAATATACGAATATAACAGTTTTCACAGAAATATCAGTGATTTGGATATTTATTCTTTTTTTTTTGGTTTTTGAACAAAGTTTCATAACATTTCCTCTTAAAACTGCACAAAATAACTTCAATAATAACTACATGGAGGGTTTAATATTATTTCAAATAATTATTTTAATTGTAAGTTTTATTATTAGCTATTTATTAATTGGTTTTATATTTTATTATTTTTTAAAAATCGATTTTTATCAATACAATCTATTAGTTTCAATTTGTGTAATTAATCAACAAATTAGACTTTTTGTAAGAAGATTTCTTTTTAAAATTAATAAGGGAAGTTTGCAAATTTTGTTTTTAATAATTGAAATATTTTTTATATATAGTTTTTTAATATTAGCCTTAAAACAAAATATTTTAAATCTTGAAAATATACTTCTTATTCTAACATTATGTTCAGGAATATATTTTTTATATTTCATTACATTAGTTTTTAAATATAATTTTTCTAAAAATAATTTTAAAAATTATTTAAGTAATAATAATTATTTTTACAAATGGCATTTGCCAGCAAATATTTTATTATATTTTTCAGAATATTTAATTGTTTTAATGAGTGGATATTATATTAGTAAAGAATTAATAGGTAACATTAGATTTTTTTGGATATTTATAGGGCCTATTACCGTCTTTTTTCAATCTTTTGAAAATTTTTTTCCAAATTATTTTTCAAAAAGTTTTATTAAAAATGAAAATTTTAATTTAAGATTATTTAATTTTATAATTATTTCACTCATTTTAATATCTCTTTGCACATTATTTATATATTCAATACACGAGTATATAATAGTTAATTATTTCGATATAGATTATTTAAATAATATAATTATTTTAAAATATTTATTATTTTTTTGCTTTATTCATTTTTTTAAATATATTTTAATATTAATTTTTAGAATTTTTAATTTAATAAAATATCTACTTTATCTTGAAATATTGAAGTTTTTATTCATAATTATTTTTAGTAAATGGTTTTTTTTAAACTATGAAGAAATGGGATACATATATTTAATCTATATTTGTGAGTTTATAAGTGTTTTATTCTTAGCATTATTACTATTTTATTATAAAAAACAAAAACTGAAAAATGTTTAAAAATACATTAATTATTTTACTCATTACTATTTCAATTTTTATCACAATCGAAATTATTACTCGTATATTTTTATTTTTTTATCTCAACAACCCCAATGCGGGAATTAATGAAAGGCAAAAAAATCTGAAGTATGAAAGTTTTGTAATGTTTGGCCCAGGATGGGAGAAAAAATATTTTAACAACTCCAGTAATAATAATAATAATAAAGTTATATTAATTTTAGGTGGATCTACAGCTGAAGGATTTCCTCAGAATATTATTAAAAATGAATTTAAAAATATTTTTGATTTGGATGTTAACGTTTATAATTTAGCATTTGGTGGATATGTAGCTAAACAGGAATTAATAAACTTAATTTTACATATAAACAAAATTTCACCCGATATTATAATAAATATTAGTGGTGCAAACGATATTGTTTTTAGTCTTCGTCAAACAAAACCAAATAAATTCTTATTAGATAGTACTTACAGTAATATTTTAAAGCGGCCATACTTAGGTCCACTGATTTGGATTTTACAAAATTCTCAATTTTATAATTCATTGAATAGATTTTACGCAAGAAGTAAAAAAACTGATTTTGAAAGTAAAATTGAATTTCTTGACAGTTATGTTGATACATCTGTTATTATTTCAGAAATATCAAAATTATATTCAAAAAAATATATTCATATTTTACAACCACATCTATTATTTAAAAATAAAAAATCAAAACAAGAAAAAAAATATACTCGTTACGATTATAGAAATGAATTTGTTAAAAAAAGTTATAATTATATTTTAACTCAACTAAAAAACAAAAAAATATTTAATGAATGTGAACTATTTAATGGAAATAATTTTTTTATTAATAATGAAAAAAATATATTCAAAGATGATGTTCATTTCATTGATGATAATGGATATAAGATAATTATTCAAAATGTTTTAGAATGCTTAGAAGAAAAAAAAATAAAAGATTGGTAGCGGAGGAGGGATTTGAACCCCCGACATCACGAATATGAGCCGTGCGCTCTGACCAACTGAGCTACTCCGCCAATAAATATTTTTTTACCTTATTTAAATAAAAAATTAATTACAATCATAATCTTTGTTATAACTTTCATATGCAATTTTATGTCCTAATTCATTCCAATGCCAATCATCTACAAATTCAAACTTATTTTTGTTTTGAGAGTAGTTTTTTTCAAAACAATTATGTAAATCAATGAAGTTAATATTATTTAGAATGAGTTTTTCTATGAGATAATTCCGTATTTTGAATAAAAAAGAATCTTGTATGTAAAATTTATTATAAACATTGTCTCTAATTCCATCTATTATAATGGTGATATTAGAATATTCCTTTAATGATATAATTTCCTTTATAAATTCCTCAATTGCTTTTTCAGATAATTTTGTTGTCTTTTTATCTTTATAGAATGATGTATTGCTTAAATAAGCTGAATTGTTTAAATTTTGAAAATTTAATTTAAAAATATCTTTTAAATTAATTTTACTATTGAATACTACATATCTTAAGAATGATGATTTTCTAAGAATATTATGAACAAATGTATATCCTTTAAAATCTACTAATTTAAAATTAAAATTCTCATCATAGCAAAACATTCCTGGTTTTGACTGAACATTACATAAAGAATTATCAAAATCATTAGCAACAATAATTATTATTAAATTTTTTGGTTTAAATTCGTCGATTACATATTTAGAAAAAATTATATATTGAGGAAGTGAGGCGCCACTTAATCCAATTGAAACAACTTTATCTTTACCATATTTTTGGACTAGTCTTCCAGATATCGAATCTTCATATTTGATTTGTAGAGCTTCAACATATGAATCACCAATAACAGCGTATTTATATTCATTTGTTTTGATAAAATTATGATCAGCTACATATCCATAATTATTAGTATTTTTTTTAATGACTTTATAAAATGTTTTACCTAATGAATAATTAATAGATTTATTTTCTTGATATCGAAGAACCTTATTTTCATCAAGTTTTTTTAAATTAAAAACTTCAGCAACGGGCATAAATGAGAATATTATTTCAAGAGATATAAAAGATATTAGAAAAACATAAATTATAAATAGTACAAATTTTGAAAATTTTTTTATAAAAAACATTAAATTTATTTGAAAATAATATTATTAATTTTTTCAGCAATTAACAAATTTCCATTTTTATTATGATGTCTCGGATCACTATAATTATTTCCATCAGGAGGCGCCACATCAGTAATATCAAAACAAAAAGTAAGTTCTAAACAAATAGATTTAACTTCGTCATAAAAATTATTTAAATTCTTAATATATTCTTCATCAAGTGTATGAAATAATAGAAAATCATTATTACCGTCTAAAACTTTTGATTGGACACCTTTTAAACCCATAGTAGGTTGCAAAAAAACATAATATTTTGCATCAATAGCTTCAGAAATTTTATTCATAAAAATTACATTTTTTTTCCACCTCTCAGATGCAGAAATTTGTGAATATATTTCAAAGTTATCTAATTTAATTTTATTTATATCTAAAATTGAATTATTTGTTATATATTTAATCAGACTAAAAAGATTTGGTATAACTGATTCAAATTGATTTGGTCTTTGATTATACCATTGTTGTGATTTATTCATTTGAAATTGTGTTCTAGTAATAAGTGGAAAATTTTTGGATTTTTCTTTTTCAAAATTGCCTGGAAGATCATTAATTCCATTTAAACTTATAATGTATTTTACATTTTTTAATCTTGATACTTGATAAATCAACTTTATTAATTCTTGTGAAGAGGAATAGCCTCCTATACCGCCATTATAAACATTGTATTCATTTTTTCTTTTTTCAAAAAGATAAAGAGGCCAAGTAAATCCCTCAGAAACCTTTTGATAAAATCCGGTTGTTGTAGAGCCACCTAACGTAACAATTATTTCATTTTTTGAATTGTTTTCATGTACTACAAAATCTGAAACTACTATACCTCCCCTAACAATACATTTATTTTTATGATCTGGAACATGTGAAAGTAAAACATCTGTTTTTGATTTTATACAAGGATCAGAAATTTTTTCATTTTGAAAATCATTTTTAATTAATGTAGGAAGTTTAAAGTTGTGTCCATTCATAATTCTTAAAAAACCTGCAGAAAATTCTAAAATTATTATTAGTATAAAAAAAATTAAAATATTAATTAAAAGAATCCTAATCAAGTTCATAAGTGTCTTTATAGTTTTTAAAATTAAAGTTTGTTTGTTTCGATTTTTCTAAATAAAAGTTCTCTATAACTAAAATATCTAGTTCAGTGCCCATAAAACATTTGAATGCATCTAATGTATTACAAACTATTGGTTCACCTCTTATATTAAATGATGTATTAACTATTAATGGACACCTTGTTAAATTATAGAATTCAGCTATCAACTTATGATATCTACTATTTGTTTTTTCAGAAACTGTCTGAACTCTAGCTGAATAATCTACATGGGTAATAGCAGGTACTTCTGATCTAGTTAAATTTAGTTTATCTATACCAAATAATTTAGCACTATCCTCTGATTGCTTTATTTTTTTTTCATTAATTATATCTGCTACGACAAGCATGTACGGTGAATCAATATCTAAATCAAACCATTCACTTAATTTTTCTCTGATTACACTTGGTGCAAATGGTCTAAAAGATTCTCGATATTTTATTTTTAAATTTAATATTTTTTGCATTTTAGGAGAACGTGGATCAGCTATAATACTCCTATTACCAAGAGCTCTTGGGCCAAATTCCATCCTTCCTTGCATCCAACCAATCGCCTTACCCTCAGATAGGGATCTGGCAGTTTTAGAAATGATTTCACTATCATTTAAAAGTTCATATTTTGCTGATAATTTTTCTAGATCATTTTTAATATCATCGTTTTTGTAAGAAGGCCCCAAATAGCTTCCTTTCATAAGATCCTCTCTATGACTTTCTCTTTCTTTATTTTGAGCCATATGTAAAACCGAGTAAGCCGCACCTATTGCTCCTCCAGCATCACCAGCAGCTGGTTGAATCCAAATATTTTCAAATATTTTATTTTTTATAATTTTTCCGTTTGCGACACAATTCAGAGCAACACCTCCAGATAAACAAAGGTTTTTTTTGCCTGATATTTTTTTTAAGTAATTTGCTTGTTTTATCATAACTTCCTCTGTAACTTTCTGAATAGATGCTGCTATGTTCATTTGTTTTTGAGTGATTTGATCTTCAGATTTACGAGGTGGTTCATCAAATAGTTGATCAAATTTATTATTAGTCATTGTAAATCCTACACAATAATTAAAATAATTTTGATTAAGATGGTAAGAGCCATCGTCTTTTAAATCTATTAAGTTATCTAAGATTAATTTGTAGTATTTAGGTTCACCATAAGGTGCTAAACCCATTAATTTATATTCACCAGAATTTACCTTGAAACCACAATAAAAAGTAAATGCTGAATACAATAATCCTAGAGAATGAGGAAAATTAATTTCTTTTAAAAATTCTATTTTATTATTTGTTCCGATTGATAAGGAATTTGTTGCCCATTCTCCTACTCCATCCATTGTAATTATAGCTGCATCATCAAATGGAGAGGGGAAAAATGCACTTGAGGCATGACTTAAATGATGTTCAGAAAATAATAATTTGTCATCAATGTTAAATTTTTTTCCAAATAATTTTTTAAATTCAGTTTTAATTAAATTTTTTTGAAATAATTTTTCTTTTAGCCAAATAGGCATAGAAGTTGCAAAACTTTTAAAACCTTTAGGGGCAAAAGCAAGATAGGTTTCTAATAATCTTTCAAATTTTAAAAAAGGTTTTTCATAAAAAACTATGTGATCAATTTCATTAGGATTAATATTTGCTTCTGAAATACAATATTGAATAGAGTTTATTGGAAAAGAGGGATCATGTTTTTTTCTTGTGAACCTTTCCTCTTGTGTAGCTGCAATTATATTTTCATTATATATTAAACAAGCAGCACTATCATGATAATAGGCTGAAATTCCTAAAATGTACATCTTAAAATAATGTATATATAAATGGTGCCACAACCGAACCTTGTGCCAAAACTAAAAGACCTCCCAAAATAATCATAATTAAAATTATTGGAAAAAGCCAAAATTTTTTCCTATATTTTAAAAATTTCCAAATTTCAAAAATGATACTCATTAAAATTGATTCCTAAACCATTCGTTATCATATTTAACTTGATTCTTATTTAACCAATAACTTTTTTTTAGATTAGATTTTAAAAGTAATTCATCTTTGAATACATTTCTTCTTAAAATACCTACTGGTGTAAATATAATAAAAAAAATAAAACCTAAAACTATAGGACTTATAATCAAACCCAGTAGATAACCAAAATACATCCAACCCTTATTTATAGGGAATAAAATTTTCGGCATCAAAAATGATAGTAGTAAAAAAATTATAGATATAGACAATGCTAAGATTGTAAAAGTTAAATTTATTTTGTAAAAACTGTAAATACTTATAATTAAAAATATTATACTAAAAGTAATTCCAAATTTTTTATTTGATGGAAGTTGTATTTCAGAGAATTTCATATATTACTTATATTTAGATAATTGATAATTATATTATAGATAATTTCAATGAAATTGCTACAAAAGTAGATTAAATAATTGATATGGAAATAGATAAAATAAGTTTATTAAAAAATGGCTATGCTATCTCCAAAATAAATGATCAAAATTTTATGTCTTATCTAAAAGATATAAAAAAAGAATTAAATTCAATAAACACAAACATTGGTGATACATTTAACGGATATAGCACATGTGTAAATGATATGATTTCTAACGATTTGTTAAACAAAATAGAAACTTTTGTTTTTGATAAAATTAATAATAATTCAATAAAAAAATATTTTTTTCCCTTTAAGCCGAAATTAATTGATGTTGAAGTTTCAATTGCTTCTTACAATCAGGAAAGAGCAAATAATCCAATAAAAGCTCAACTTTGGCATAGAGATTATGATGATATATTTAAACAACTTAAATTTTTTATTCCCCTACATAATATTAACGAAGAAAATGGAAAATTATCTGTAGCATCAAAACATATTTGTAAATTTAACGAAAGTTTAATTGAAATTATAGATGGTGAAGAAAATATAAGGATAACTGATAAAACATTTAGAAAAAATTTTAATACCAATTATATTTTTGATAAAGATATAGAACTTGGTGATATACTATTAGCAGATACGAATAATTGCTATCACAAAGGTGCTTTAATAAAAAAGCAAAACTCAGTTAGATATATGATAACAGCAACACTAGGTGGTCCTGGTAACTCTGGTAATTTACAGGAAAATAAGCTTGTTAACAAAAAATATAGGTTTGATAAATTAATAATTACTAAGATATTAAAAAATATTAGATCTAGGTTAGACTATAATTTTAAATTATTCAGAAACTCAAATAAAAAAATAATTCTTAATTAAATCATTGATATCTTATAAAGAATATTTTCATAAAATTTAAATGTCAATTAAAACGAAACCTCAAGTAACAATTGGAATACCCTGCTATAACTCTGAAAAAACAATTGAAAGAACATTATTGTCAATTCGCAATCAAACATATAGAAAATTAAAAATTATTATTTCGAATAATAATTCAACTGATGATACTTATAAAATTTGTAAAAAACACTCTGATATAGATGATAGGATAAAAGTTTTTAATCAACCTGAAAACATTGGTCCTAGTAAAAATTTTCAATTTTTATACAATAGAGCTGATACTAAATATTTTATGTGGATTGGAAGTGATGATGTAATTTCACATAATTTTTTAGAAAATGCACTAAAATTAATTACAAGTAATAATAATTCGTTTGTAAGTGCAGTTAATAATTTTGATGATAATCTATCAAAAAATTACGATTTTTCTATTAAGGGAAATACATATGAAAGACTAAATAAATTTTTAGAAATTAAATATAATTCCCACAGCTGTTTTTATAGTTTGTTTAAAAGAGATAAACTGAAAAATTATACAAAGTTAAGTAAAAATTGTGTAGCATTTGATTGGATGATAATTTGCCATCTTTTAAAAGATAACAATTTTTTAAGATTAAAGGATTCAAAACTTACTTTAGGTTCTGAAGGTGCCAGTAAAAAAAGGGATTTATTTGAAATTCATAAAAATAATAAAATAAAATATGTTTTTCCATATTTTGATTTTTCTTTTTTTTTCATTTATCTAGTAATATTTTCAAATGAAATGAATATAAATAAGAAAATGTTTTTAATTTATAAAATAATTAAATTTAATTTTAGATTTATTACTAGATTTAGATTATTATTAGGAATATAAATATGGTAAATTTCGATAAAGAAGTATTAAAAAGAATATCTAAGAATAAAAAAAATAAAAAATTAATCAAATCTGGTTTCGAGTTTATTAAGGCATCTACTTTACCTAAATACTCTTATAATTTTTATCATTTAGGGAGACCAATAATTCAATATCCTCAAGACATGATAGCTATTCAAGAAATTATTTGGAAAGTAAAACCTGACCTAATAATAGAAACTGGCATTGCACATGGAGGATCTTTGATATTGAGTGCTTCACAATTAGCTATGATAGACATGTATGATAAACATAGAAATAAAAGAAAAATAACTAGAAAAGTTTTAGGAATTGACATTGATATTAGAAAGCAAAATAAAAAATTAATAGAAAAACATTTTTTAAATAAATATATTGAAATGTTTGAAGGCAGTTCTATTGATAAACAAATAACAAAAAAAGTTGAGACCTATGTAAAGAAATTCAGTAAGATTTTGGTGTTATTAGATTCAAATCATACTTTTGACCATGTTTTTAATGAATTAAAAATATATTCTGAATTTGTAAGTAAAAACAGCTACTGTGTGGTATTTGACACAATTGTTGGTTTTTTAAAGGGAGATTATTATAAAAATAGAAATTGGGATGAAAAAAATAGCCCAAGACAGGCAGTTGAAAATTTTCTAAAATTAAACAAAAAATTTGTAATTGATACAGATATTGATAATAAATTAATTATTAGCGTTGCACCTAATGGTTATTTAAAAAAAATTAAATAATGAAATTTCATGAATTTTTTGAAAACAACTATATTTTCAAAATTGATAATTTTAAGGATATAAGAGGGATCGTATCAAAAATTGAGTTAAGCTTTGATAAAAAAATTTTTAAGAATTTACAACTTTCTGAAATATTATTTTCTACAAATTATAAAAAGGGAACTTTTAGAGGTATGCACTATCAATCCTATCCTTATTCACAGGCTAAAATTATATTATGTTTAAATGGAAGTATTGATGATTACGTAATAGATTTGAATAAAAATTCAAAATTTTTTATGAAAAAGAAAAAAATTCAATTATCTCAAAAAAATAATAAAGCTATATTTATTAATAAAGGCTTAGCTCACGGTTTTTTAACCTTAGAAAATAATACTAGATTAATGTATTTATTATTTGGTAAATACAAAAAAAATTATGAAAAAGGTATTAGATACAATGATAAAATTATAAATTTAAATATTGAAAATAAAATAAAAAGTATTTCTGATAGAGACCTGTCTTTTAAGGATTTTAAGAGATAAAATGACCTTCCAATGTAGATCTTGTAATAACAAAAAATTTTATAATATGGTTGATCTAGGTAAGATGCCTATCGCAAATAATTTAGAAAAAAAGCCTAATATTAAAAATAAAAAATTTAAACTAAAAGTTGTTGTATGTAAAAATTGTTTTTTAGCTCAAACAACTGCCAATATTCCTCCTCATAAAATTTTCCATAAAAATTATAGTTTTTTTAGTAAATACTCAAACATATGGATAGATCATATAAAAAAATATAAAAAAAATATTACTAAGAATTATCTGAAAAATAAAAAAAATGTGATTTGTGAAATTGCTACTAATGATGGAATTTTACTTGAGCAATTTAAAAATGAAAAAAATATCTTGATTGGTATTGAGCCAACTTTAAGCACATATAAAGAAGCTAAAAAAAGAAAAATAAATGTTATTAATAAATTTTTTACAGAAAAGTTAGCGAGAAAAATTTCAAAAAATTACAAATGCGATCTCATAATAGCTAACAATGTTATTGCACATATACCAAATATGAATGATTTTTTTTTAGGAATAAAAAGGTTGTTGAAAAATAATGGCATAGTAACTGTAGAGTTTCAATATTTACTAAATTTGATAAAATTTTTACAATTTGATACTGTTTATCATGAACATTATTCTTATTTGTCGCTTACTTCATTAGAATTTTTATTAAAATCAAATGGATTTAAAATATTTGATTGTGAAAAAATCTCAACACATGGCGGCAGTTTAAGAGTATATTTTACACACCTAGAAAATAAAAAAATAAAAATTAATAGAAGAGTTTATAGAATTAAAAGTAATGAAAGCATACTTGGAATTAAAAAACAAAATTATTATAAGCAATTTGAAAGAAAAGTTAAAAAAATAAAATTGGAAAGTCTTAGTTATATAAAAAATTTAAATAACAAAATTATTGCATTTAATGCTTCCGCAAAAGGTATTACATTTTTAAATTATTTAAAATTAAATAATAAATATGTATCATATGTAGTTGATAAAAACCCGAATAAAGAAGGTTTATTTATCCCAGGAACTGATATCAAAATTATACATACTTCTAAAATACAAAATATCAAAAACAAAAAAGCTTTAATCTTGTCTTGGAATATTAAAGATGAGATTTTGGAAGAAAATAAATTACTAATTAAGAATAATGTGAATTTTTTTATATGTATTCCAAAATTAAAACTGATTAATTAATTTTTTAAAATTTTAGAGGGATATCCAATAATTTTTATCTTAGGAAAATTATTATTTACTTCAAGAGTTATTTTCTTTTTAAGTTTTTTAGCTATATTTGAGATAAATGAATCTATAGACTGCCCTTTACCTGTGCATACATTAAAAACACCAGTATTTTTATTTATTGAAGCTAGTACAATTTTTTTAGCAGCTAATTCAACTGGAATGAAATCAAGAATTTTTGAATTATCTTTTAAAATAATTTTTTCACCTTTGATAATTTGCTTTTTAGAATAATTGTAAATTTTTGAACTGTAATCATCTTCTCCGTATACAAAAAATAATCTACACCATAAAAAACTCATATTTTGTTTTTTAAAGTTCTTATTTAAAAAATTATAAAATTGAATTTTTGTGCTACCATATACCGTGCTGTCATTTAGTGCACTGTTTACACTAATTTTTCTATTTGTATTCTCGTATTCTATACAACTACCTATACCAACAAATTTTTTAATACTGTTTTTAGCAGCTATTTTTGCAATTCTTTTAGATCCTTTTAAACACTCAAGATTTTTCTTAGAATATAGGTAATCTTTGTGATTAGCATACCATGCTAAATGAATAACCAGATCTACATTTTTTAAAGATTGACTCCACCAAAAATCACTTTCTTTGAATAAATTTTTTGAATGAATATAAACATAATTTTGATTTGTATATTTGTATTTATTTTTTTTTGAAGTTATTATTTTATAATTTATATTTTTTTTATTCAAATATTTTTGAATGTTTCTTCCTATAAACCCTGAAGCACCTGTTAATAAAATCATTTAAATTATTTTAATATTTACCAAATCTTCCAAGGTGCTTTATTTGTTTCCCATAAAGCATTTAATAAATTTTTATCCCTTAAGGTATCCATTGATTGCCAAAAACCATTGTGTTTATATGCGGCTAGCTGATTATTTTGTGAAATAATTTTTAAAGTATCATATTCAAGACTTGTTTTATCAGATTTAATAAATTTAATTATATCGGGTGAACATACTAAGAAACCACCATTTATATTTGTATTTTTTGTATCTTGTTTTTCATTAAATTCTTTTACTATATTTTTTTTTATCTTTAATGAACCATATCTGGCTTTAGGAACAATTGAGGTGACTGTTGCAATTTTTTTTAATTTTTTATGCAATCTAATAAGATTATTAATATTTACATCAGATAATCCATCTCCGTAAGTTAACAAAAAGAAATCATCTTTTTCAACATATTTTTTTAATTTTTTAATTCTTCCACCAGTTGAAGTATCGTGTCCAGTGTCAATAAGTGTAACTTTCCATGGTTCAGTTTTTTTATGTAAAAAGTTAATTGAATTATTTTCAATATCTATAGTAATATCATTATTATGAATAAAATAATTTGCAAAATATTCTTTAAGTAGATGACCTTTATAACCGCAGGCAATTAAAAAATTTTTTACTCCAAAAACTGAATAATATTTCATTATATGCCAGATGATTGGCTTGCCGCCGATTTCCACAAGTGGTTTTGGTTTCAAAATAGTTTCCTCTGATATTCTTGAACCATATCCTCCAGCCAAAATAGCTAATTTTATATTGTTTTTAATCACTTGTTTTTAAATATTGAATGATTCACCACAACCACAAGTATTTTTTTGATTTGGATTATCAAAAATAAATCTTGAAGCGGTCTTTTCAACTTTATAGTCCATTGTTGATCCAAGTAGGAACATTGTTGCTAGAGGATCTATATATATCTTTGCACCATCTTTCTTTACAAATTCGTAATTTTGTAATTCTTCTGAATTTGCAAAATCTAATTTATATGCATAACCACTGCAACCTGATTTATCTACACCCACAATAATTGAGTCCATACCTTTGGGTGCATTAGATATAATTTTTTTAATCTGGTTAGCTGCATCAGATGTCACTTTAATCATATATCTTTTTCTTATAAATTATTTTAGAAAATATCTAAAGCAAGTTTTGCTTCTTCAGACATTAAATCCTTGTGCCATTTAGGTTCCCAAACCAAAAATACTTCAATAGAGTTTAAATTTGATAAATTTTCAAGAGATTTACCTACACTTTCAGGCATACTACCTGCAACTGGACAATTTGGATTAGTTAAAGTCATTTTAATTTTTATGTCATTATTATCATTAATCTTAATTTCGTATATTAAACCTAAATCATATAAGTTGACTGGTATTTCAGGATCAACGACAGTCTTAATGCGTTCAATAACTTGTTCTTCATTAATTTTAGCAGTGATATTTGAATTATTAAATTTTTTTTTATAACTTGAGTTTTTATTTGGTAAGAAATCTTCTAGTTGTTTTTCTGCCATTACTTATAATAAAATTTTTGTTATTTCATTGATGCTGTCTACTAAATAATCAACATCATCTTTTGTATTATATATTCCAAATGAAATTCTAGAAGTTCCAGTAACATTAAAATGTTTCATAAGAGGCTGGCAACAATGATGACCTGTTCTGATTGCAATATTTTTTTTATCCAACATTGCTCCTAAATCAGAATTGTGTACACCTTCGATATTAAAAGAAATAATTGCACCTTTGTTTTTATTTGACCCATATATTTTTATATTATTGAATTTTGAAAGTCTTTCATAAGCGTAATCATGAAGTTTCATTTCATGATCATAAATAACACTTGGATCAACTTCATTCATAAAATTTAATGATGATGAAAATCCAATAACTGGAGCAATAGGAGGAGTACCTGCCTCAAATTTTTCGTAACCA
>MDTB01140366.1_pt1 | contig 14367 bp, 17 predicted proteins | sample 811161 | NCBI WGS metagenome assembly MDTB01 (sample SAMN05326650, study PRJNA326480) | marine metagenome | isolation source: seawater | place: Mediterranean Sea | collected 2009
ATAAAAAAATAACTGAATAGATGCAAATACAGAAGGTATTAGCCAAAACAAAATCATATTTTCTTCTGTTATATTACAATATTTTGCTAAGTTATAAATTAAAATTTGAACAGCAACTTGATATAAATTAATGTACCTTTGCATAAATTTTAAATACCATATTAAAGGGTTACCGTCGTGAAAGTCAGGATCTTTTCCGTCAACTCCAGGATGTTCATGATGTAAATAATGTTTTTCGGAAAATTGTTCTAAAAAAAAACCACCATAACATATTAAAGAAAGACGACCTAAAATTTGCTGATATAAATTAGGATTTTCTGCATGATGTAAGTCGTGAGAAATAATAAATAAACCTACATACTGCCATGTTAATGTCATTATATGAAATATAGATTCAGGTATAGAGTGGCTATAAATATTATAGTTATTTATAATATATGATTCATGAACTCCCCATGCACTAAATACAAAAGTATTTATAATATTCGCTTTCAAGGAAGAATCTAAATTAGTAATTTTTAAACTTTTAATTAAAGATCTTGGATTAAACTTCATTAAATAATAAATTAATTTGTTCTTAAATAAAAATAATTATTATAATATGGACAATCTAAATATTTATGATAATAAATTTTATTTATTTAAGGGAGGAGGTAAGTCAAAATTATTAATAGATGATAATGATAAAATAGAGGAATTAAATGAAATTAATGACTTTGATTATACATTAATAAAAAGTATTTTAAATAATATGAATTTAGACAAAACATTAATAAAAAATGATATTAAAGAGAAGTTAAATAAATTAAAAAAGTTAGTAAATAAAGATAGTAAATTAAATAAAATAGATAGTAAAGAATTCGTAAGTAAATTAGAGGAATTAGATGAAAGTGACAAATTTAATAAAGATAAAAGTGAAGTGGTCTCTAATATTTTTGACTTCAATCAATCAGGTGGAGGGTTATTTTATTTCATTGGACATTTACTAGAAAAAGCAAGTAAGGCAAAAGAAGCTGTTAAAAAAAATACGTTTCAAAAGTTTTTAAAAAGTTTATTATTTGGATATAATAGTATTCTTGGTATTGTAGATTTTTTACTTGATGTATCATTACTATCAAATAATGTTGGTTTTACAAAGTTTGATTATAATGGAATAAATATAACTCACATTGCATATGCAGTATTGAACCTGGACGCTCCAGCATTCTTTTCAGCATTGTTAGGTTTAATACCAACATATGGTGAAGTTGCAGCTGGTTCAACTGGTTTAGCATTAAATTTATATAGGTTATCATTATTTTTTAACAAAAAATACAAAACAAGAGAAGAGTTAGAATATGACAAGATATCAACAATTGAAGAAGATAAACCTTCTAATACTTTCATATTAAAAGATAAATATATACCAAAAATAGGGTCAAGTTATAATCAGAGTTTTTATGAAAGAATAAAACTATTGTAAGAGAAAAAAAATGAAAAAAATTGTACTTAATCTACTTAAATATAAATTTATAGTATGTAAGATGATTATACAAATAATCATTTTCTCAGGTGCATTATTTGGATATCACTTATTGTCTAGTATTAGTACTTTGTTAGGTTTTTATTTTTTGTTTTTTTGTAATGATCAATGGTTATGGTTGAATTCAATTTTAATTATTCAATTTAATATTTTTAATTGGGCGCTGTTAACAAATAAAAATTTAAATAATATCTTAACATTCATGCCGGTAAACATAGGAATTTTAATATTTACCTTTAATAATATAATGAAACAAGAAAACAGATACAGTTTATTTTTCCTTATTACGTCACTTACAACACAAGTTATGGTTTTATGTTATAACTTTAATTTAATTGGATATCTATATTCAAAAGAGCCAGAAAATATTAAAAGAGTTGTATCAAATAAAAGTTTTATTGATTTAGAGGATAAAAAAGGTTGCAAAGAAACAGAAAAAAAAATAGTAATAACTGATAAAGATGATGACTGGGGATATTTTGTAGACACAGAAAATTAAATAAAAATTTTTAAAAATAAAATATTTTTATATAATAATGAGTGATAATCAAATAACACGATACACAAATTTTGACAAAATTGCTGATAATTTTAAGAATGCAAGAACTGGAATGATCAAAGCTGAAAATAAATTAAATGAATATGTAACTCAAGAAACAAAACAAGAAAAGCAACAGTTAGAAAACGCTATTAAAACCTATCAAACAAAGGTAAAGACAGTATTAGAAACAGAACAAAGTAAAAAACTACAAGATAAAATAGGAGGATATTCAAAAGAGGTGAGTAAAAATTTAGGTAAAGCACAGAAAGAATTTATAACAATTAGAGAAGAAATAATGAAAAAGAACTGGACTGAGCAAAAAAAAAACGAACAAGTTCAAGAAGTATATCATCATATACTAACTAAATTAATTGACCCAAAGGAAATGGAAGATTTTAAAAAAAATATGTCAAATATGGTTGTAATGATTGTACCAGATGGCATGTCAGGTGATAACTTTCAATATATTGACAATTAAATGTTTTTAATGTTAATTTAATTTTGCAAATTAATGATAACAAAATTATGTAACTAAATTTAAATTTTAAAATTATAATAAATGATATCTATATTTTTTATTATAAATATTTTAATATCAGTTATGCACCCTTTAAAATATATTCCTCAAATAACTCATATTAATAGAAGACAAAGTGTAGAAGATATATCTTTAAATTACGTATTATGTGAAATAATGGAAAATTTGATATCTACATCTTTAACATTTAAAATGATATTAGACACTCATGAGTTCGTATATTTTATTCCTATATTTTCTGAAAAGATAATTACATTTACAATTATTTTACATATATTATATTTAAAAAAAAAATTGTCAACGAATGAAGATAATATATTACAAGATGTATCACTAAATGAATCATCTGATATAGATATAAATAATACTTGGACAGATGTTTTATCAGATGAGGATTGATAATAAATATACTTGAGGTAAAATTTTTCAATATATTAACAATTAGTTGGTTACTTTTCTATATTGTAAATAAATTACAATTCCTAGCAAAAAAATTAAAACACAAACTATTCCAATGGTAATAAGTAAACTCATTTTTAATTATAGTAACATTTCTTTAATTAAAAATATAATGCTAAACTTATAGTAATAAATAAGTTATGAAGGATAACATAAAATATATGAGCTCGGTATTTATTGCAAATACTTTTATTTATCCAATAGATACTGCAAAAGTTAGATATCAAAATAAAATACCAATTTTAAATAAAAATATTTTAGGTGGGTTATATCAAGGATATTTATTAAATAGCATTATTACAATACCTTATTTTACTGGAAAACTATTATTATATAAATACATATCTGATATTAATACCTCAATTAGCCAGAGATGTTTTATAACTAGTGTATGTGAAACAATTATTGGGTTGCCAATAAATAATGTTATAATACAAAAACAGACCAAAAATAAAGCATTAACCTTTGATTTTGTAAAAAAACATGTTGGATATAGAGGTTGTATATTTCAGTTTGCAAGAGATATTAATTTTAACATTATCTTTTTTAATTCATATGATTTCTTAAAAGAAAATGAATATAAATTATCATGTGGATTTATTAGTGCATCACTCGCTGCAATTTTAGTTACCCCGTTAGATTTTTTGAAAACAAATAACCAATTGAAAAACTTTGAGTTAAAAGATACATTTTCATTTTTGAAAAATAATTTAAAAAGGTCATGGTATTCAGCAGGTCATAGATTTATGATAAAAGGAACTTTTTATGGTATAGTTACATACCTAAGCAGTTACTGAATCTTTAAAAAAATAAGTTAGATATGTATTAATAATAATGAATACAAACATTATTAGCTCAATTATCATATTGTTGGTGACATTAATTAACCTACATTGAGGTTCTTGTTTATTATCGTTCTTCAAGTAATAATAAAATATATAATTTGCAAATAACATGAATAGGAAACTAATTGATATTCTTATAAAGTCTCCAATATATTTCATATCAAATACTTTCTCTATAGTTAATTGAATTATTGGTAAACAACGGATAGTATATTGAAAGTATAAATATGAAGACAATAAAATTATAGATTTATTAAATAATTCAGAAATTGGCTGTTTATTAATTTTACATGTTAAATTGACCTCAATTAGATTAATAACAAAAAATATAATAAATAATATAAAAGGCTCTAAAAATTTTAAAGAAAAATATTCTAATAAAAAAAATGTTACAACTGTTAAAATGTATATAATCACATTAAAATTTGTAACTTTGAAAGTATCTAACTTATAAATTCTATCATTTTCCATATATATAATATATAAAAAATTGAAGTTAAAATTGTTATAAAATAAATTTTATATAATAATATGGACATACCTTATGCCCAGGATTTAATTGACAATGCTAAACAGAAACATATTCAGAGAATGAATAAAGAAAAAGAGAAGAGAGAAAAAAATAGAGACTCTTGGACAGACGATAAAAAAGAAGAATATAAAAAAAGTTTAAATAAGTTAAAGGAAGCACACCAAAACTTTTTAAATGCATTAGAAAAGGAAGTAATTAACAAAACTAAACAGGTTTTAAAAGATGACTGTTATTGTAATAAATTTATTTTAATTAATCCACAAAATATTCCGTCAGAATTATTAGGGTATTCAGCTGACGATATTTATAAGGGGATATGGAATAATAAAATGAAAAGATATGATAGAATTAAACATTGGGAAGCAGGTATTGAAAAATATCCAATTGAAGAAATTAATATTAATATGTATTCTTACGGTTATAGGCTAGAAGAGATTGAGGAAAATAACGAAATTTATTTAGAAGTAAGTTTATTTGACTCTGCAAAAATTTGAAATTTATTTATATTAAAAATAAAAAATAAAATAAAACATGGGAAAATATACGTTATACATTAAAATTGATGATCATGACTTGAAGTCGAAGTATGAAAGTCATGGTACTTTTAATATTGGAGATAGTGGTTTAGATATATTTACGCCACATGATGTAGAAGTCAAATGTGGAGAAACAACGTTTGTTAAATTAGGTATTAAATGTGAAATGAAAGAATTTAATTCTCCAAATCATGGACAAAATGTATCATATTATTTGTATCCAAGATCAAGTATTAGTAAAACACCCTTAATTTTAAAAAATTCTGTTGGTATTGTAGATGCAGGATATAGAGGTGAAATTACTGCAGCGCTATATTACACACCTACAACACAAGATTTATTTACAATAGCAAACACTGGTAATACTCCATCTTACACTATTAAAAAAGGTACAAGGTTAGTTCAAATTTGTGCACCTGACCTGTCACCATTTAAATTTGTTTTAAAAGATGAGTTAAGTGATACAACAAGAGGGGAAGGAGGTTATGGATCAACAGGAGTTTAAGCTAAAACAAATGTTCTAATACAAACTTTGTCCCATTCATCATATGGAATTGCTCTAATATAATCTTTTAATTTATTATTTTTAATTTTTAATTTTAAAAATTTTGATATAATGGTTTCAATTAATTTTTTTCTTCCTTTATCTTTCTTAGTGCCATTAGGCTTTACTTTTGTTTTAAAAATAAAATCAGTAGTTACGTTAAATGGACAACACATTACCATTGCGTAATTAATTTCATCATCAAAATTAGGAGTTCCAGTAAAGGTATCATCAACACTAAAAAGTATACAAACTGATGCTATCATATCTGCACATGATAAAAGGTTTTTTTCATGGACCATTCTAGAACCTTTACCCATATACTCGCCAGATGGTGCTGATTTAGAAACTTTATCTGGATATGTATAATATGAATTATTAGTAATATTTTCTATCCAGCTCCAACTTCTATGAACTAAAAAGTTACCAGTATAACTTAAAACTTTAATTGGAACTTCTTTTTTATTTGGATTCTTGACTATTGCCCAAGGAGATTTATCAAAATGTCCGTGAACTAAAATGTCATCTTTTTCACAATTATTTAGTATCTTTTCGTTATCATCTGCTGACTTTCCACATAAAATTTTAAAGTCATCAATAATAAACCACCAATAGTCTTCAAATTTATGAGTTTTTCTATTTACAATTAATTTATCTTTTACAGGTTCATCTTGTACAAATTTAGTATCTTGAAATAGTTTTGTTGCTCTTTCTTTTTTTTCTGAATATAATTTCTTTTGAGAGAATATTTTAGAAACATTGTTATATGCTGAAATTTTATAATCTATTTCATAACCATCAATTTTTAGTTTTTCATGGTTTAAAATAACATTAGTATTATACATTGTATTAATTAACTCTGTAATTTCTTGAAAGTTCATTAACTTTTGTTTTAAGTAAGAATTAATTAAATTAATAATTTCTTGATAAAACTCTACTTTTTCAATAAAATTTTCCGCTAGATTTAATTGTTTTTCTTCATTTTTATTAAGTTTTTCTATTTGTGCCTCAATGTTTCCTTTCTTGTTTTTGTTTCTTTCAGTTTTCTTACTTTTAGGTTTTTCTTTCTTTTTTATTTCTGTTTTGAAATAGTTCATTAATGCTAAATTTAAATCGTCAAACTCTTGAACATTCTTCCCTTCTAATTTAGAAACAGAAAAATTATTGTTAGGTATTATATATCCTTTACCTAACGAATAGTCAACAAGACTTTTTGAAGAATTATTCCTAATTTCGTCAATTGGATATTTTGACTTAACATCTAATTTTGAACCATTATATTCATAACTCCTAATAATGTAAGAAATTATATAATTTTCATCTGTTACAATGAAATTTCCTTTATCATATAATTCTATAATAAGATGAGAGTTATTCGAGAATTTAAAATCTACTATTCTATCTGTGCCAATTTGTTCGATAGGCCATATCCTTTTATCTCTAAATTCCTTTCTTAATTTTGATACTAATCCAGATGGAGCAGGTCTTATACTTTCAAAATTTTCTATTGTATGCATTCTAATACCAGATTCAATAAGTAAATGATAAAATTTTACTTCTGTTTCTGACTTGTATCTAAATTTCATAACAACAATTCTCGTGCTATCACTTGATCCGTCATATATTTGAGTGAGATAACATCCGTCTAATATTTTATTTAAAGATGGTACTAAATAGCTTATGTCTTCTGATGTTAGCTTTTGTTTCATTTAAAAACTAATATTATGTAAACTCTAAGTATTGATGAAGTCAATTTAATTGAATTTTTATTCAATTTTAGATTATAAAGGTATAACCTAAAAGTGTTCAAGTTAGAATATGTTTTTTATTCCAAGTAAGTAAGCTTCCTTACTATACTATAGATTTTTTTCTTTAAGTAATTTACTGTAATAATTGATATGCAATTCTTTTATTTTCAGGATTCAAATTCTGGATGTCTTCCAATGTCATATTTTTAATTTTATATAAGCATTCAGTTAAGTTGCATTTTTTTGTAGCTTGGTCAAATGTTTCGATGTATATATTTTTTTTAAAAGTGTTTTTTCCAACAGCTTTATTTTTCAACATATATTAATTAAATATATTTTAAAAACTTAATTATTTTTTGTATGAAAATAATTAAGTTTACATATAAGAGAATTTATTCTTCATTTAATAACTTAAATATTAACTTACATTAATTAAATATGGAAGCACCTATCGCAATTAAAAAAGATAAAATTGTAAAATTTGGAAAAGATAAAGTTTTTAAGGAAATGAAAGATCCTTACTTTTGGTTAAGAGATAAAGAAGACGAAAACGTAATAAACTATCTTAATCAAAATAATGAATATACCGAAGAGGTAATGAAAGACACTAAAAATCAACAAAATATATTTTTCAGCGAAGTAAAAAATTTTATATTAGATTATGAATCTTTACCTACACCTATATTTTCATGGGATGATGAATATTATTATTACTACAAGATGAAAAAAGAAGATAAATATAAGTCAAGGTATAGAATTAATAGAAACACAAAAAAAAGAAGAACTTTTAATAGATGAAGGAGAGTTAGCAAAAGGAAAAACTAATTTTGACTTGTCTGGTTTTGAAATTCATAAAAGTCAAAATATTATGAGTTATGGAATTGATTTGAAAGGTAAGGAACTGTACGATGTAAAAATAATTAAAATTGATACAAGAGAAGAGATAGAAAATGACATTCCAAGCTTATTATATTGCAACTTTTTTTGGGACGATGATGACATTTTTTATACAATGCATAACGAAAGTAATAGAATGCATCAAGTATGGATTTATAATTATTTGACAAAACAAAAAAAAATTAGTTTTTCAAACAGATAACGATTTAATGAGTGCATCAATATATAGATCTATTGACTTATCCAATTTCTTTATTAATGAAGACAGTTTCGAAAAGGATATTGTAAGTTTTTTTAAGAAAGAAGATAAAGTTAAATTATACAATTCTGATGTTAAATTTAATACAGTGTTAGATGAAGATGACATTAAATATTCAATGGAACGTTATAAAAATAAATTTATTATATTAAACAATTTGGATGGAGCAAGTAATTTTAAATTAAGCTATACAGATATTGACAAATACAGTAAAGAAAATTGGAAAGATTTAATTCCATATAATGACGACGTTTATATATTTGGATTTTCATGTTTGAAAGATTATATTGTAGTTTCATTTAAAGAGAATGGAAATAATATGATCAAGCTGTTAGATTTTGATGGAGAAAATGTTAAGTCAACATATGTTATAGATTTAGATACAGACATTAAAAATTATTCATTTTTAGATTTGGACATTTATGATTCAGACAAAATATTATTTAGTTATGAATCAATGAATCAGCCATTTAGTATTTATGAAATTAAATTAGATACTAAAGAAACGAAGATAGTTAAAGAGAAAAAATACAATGGATATGATTTTAATTTGTATGAATCAAAAAGAATTTACGCAGATAATAACGGAGTAAAAGTTCCAATCTCTTTAGTTTATAAGAAAGATAAATTTTTAAATGACGGATCTAATCCATTATATTTATATGGTTATGGGTCATATGGTGCAACTATAGATCCTGATTTTGGAATGGATAAAGTTCCATTATTAGATAGGGGTTTTGTTTATGCAATTGCTCATGTTAGAGGAGGTAGTTTTTTAGGATATAAATGGTATGAAGATGGTAAGATGGAAAATAAAATGAATACATTTACTGACTTTATTGCATGTGCTGAGCATTTAATTAAGGAAAAATATACAAATAAACATGGTATAACTATTGAAGGGAGAAGTGCAGGAGGTTTATTAGTAGGAGCTAGTATGGCATTAAGACCAGAATTATTTAGAACAGTAATTGCAGGTGTACCATTTGTAGATTTATTAAATACAATGCAAGACGAAACAATTCCATTAACAACTCAAGAATGGGAACAATGGGGAAATCCAAATGAAGAAAAGCACTTTAATATCATGAAAAAGTATTGTCCTTATACTAATATTGGTCATGGATACTATCCAAATGTACTTGCATTAGGTGGATTAAATGATCCTAGAGTTGCATTTTGGGAACCTGCTAAATTTGTAGCTAAATTAAGAGAATATAATAAAAATAGTAATTTAATTTTATTAAAGACAGAAATGGAACAGGGACATTTTGCTGGTAAGGATAGAGACAAAGCAATAGATGAATTAGCATTTAAATATGCTTTTGTGCTCAAAACATATAATATCTAATAAATATATGTTTGTAATATTTTTATCGCTGTATTTATTTTTCATGTTTAATATTTTTAAGACAAATATTGGATTTTATCATCCATTAGAGTATTATTTAATTGGAAATTTAGGAAATTATTTTAAACATCCAATAGGTATAATGGAATATAGTAATAAGATATGTCCATTTGGTCAACAGGCAATATTTATTTTAATAGCATATTTGATTTTATCAGAATGTTTTAGAGAGTTAAAGTACTTTTCAAAACCTGTATTAGTAATAACAATAATTTTGTCATTATTAAATTTAAATGCATTCATATACCTATTACCATATTTTACTTATTCTTTATTGATCTGCTAATAAATTATTATCTGACTTATTCGAATTCAGATAAATAATACCTTTTTTACCATGATACCAAAAATTTGCTTTATTATCATTATAATATATTTCACCCGTTTGATAATATTCATATTCTTCATCATCTGCATTATAATCTTTGGTAATTTTGTCTGAAATGTTAAATTTAAAATTTTTATATACCTTTTCTTGGTGGTCATAAAATTTAAGATGTCTTACTTTTACACAAAACGCATCATCTGGATGCGTACTGATAACTTGTATATCTCCGAAAACAAAATAGTAATATCTATACTCGTCTTGACTTGTAATAAGTATTTTTTTACCATTAACACTCTCAGAACCAAATATTAATTTTTGAGTTATATTTGTTTTAGCAAAGACTTTTTGTAAGTCAACATTATTATTATCTTCATAAGGTTCATTTGATGCATAAATAGTAAGGTTTTTTGGATTATGATGTGCACCTATATGATCATGACCAAACACTTCAAATTTAGTCATTTTGAATGGTATACCAAAGTCAACTCTTACATATTCACCTTTTTCCCTGTTATTTCCTAACCTATTATTTTGTGCAATTCCACGATTATAGATTCCTGTTCTTCCCTTACCTGCAATCCATATGTTGCCTAAATATGTTGAGAGATCACTACTTCGTAAGCCTTCAGGACCATAATCATTATTATTGTCCATAATATTAGAAGCAGTGAAATTTAACGCATTAAATTCCAAGAAATTTGAATTTATTCTTTTAATAGTGCTAAATGAAGATGAAATATCTCTATATCCTGGAATTTCTTCATATTTTCTTTTAGTAGATGTTTTATCTTCCCATAATTGAACTTGGTCAGTATCTTCAGCACTATAAGTAAGAAATCTTCCATTACCACTTATTGAAATATTATTAATTAAACTAGTAAGTTCAGATAAGTTGATATTTTCTAAAAGTTCAAATTTAGAATAGTCATTAGATAAACTAAAAACACTAATATAATAATTAGCAGATGCAATTAATTTACTACCGTCAGAACTTACTTTAATTAACCTTCCTAAATTGTCACCTACCGAACCTTTATTTGGTATCAGTTCTAATTTTCTAGGTATATATGTATTCCCAAATTTCTTATAGAAAAATAAATATGCCATAACTTTACCTTTACCTGATTCATAATTAGGAAGTCCAATACCTAAAATTTGTAAAATTTTACTTTCATTTAATGAAATGTCACCAAAATTATAACTGGTATTTAAAAGTGAGGAACAGGACAAATTAATTTTAGGAACTTCTACATTCTTTACATTTTTAAAGTTAGTACCATCATTACTGTATTGAAATTTAAGTTTATTAATTTTAGATGATCTAATACCCAATAATATCTTTTCTTCAGTGAAACTTACTTTATTACCATCAACATTATAATTATTAGCTTTTTGAGAGTCAGAATGACTTCCGTTAAATATTTTAAGTTCTAATTCACTTTCATCAAATTCACCATCTTCAATAATAAATTTAAAATATTTTGCTTTTACTGGATAGTCAAGTAATATAGGTAGAGGTGTTTGGAGATAATTATTAAGTTTTTGAAGTTCATAAAGTTTACCTGCATCTGGTGTAATTTCTTTTTTAGTGTAAAATCTAACTTTAGCTCTGTAACGGGCCGAATCTTCAGTTGGTGGAAATTCAGGTTCTGTTTTTAAGTAAACGTATGTTCTTTGAAGTTTATCCATTTTAGTGCTTGGGAATACGTTAAATTTCTTAAGTTCACCATTAACTTCTATTTCTAGGTACATATTGTAATATAACAGAAGAAAATATGATTTTGTTTTGGCTAATACCTTCTGTATTTGCATCTATTCAGTTATTTTTTTATGGTACTTTTTTAGTTCATGAAAAAAATGGGGTCATAAAAAATTCAAAATTACCAAAGTGGCTAATTACTTTAACCTCATATAATTTTGGTCATCATAAAACACATCATAAAAGACCAAAATTACCGTGGTTTGAATTAGATGACGATCTATAAATTAAAAAAAATTCTTTTGTATATTTTTTTTCCATTGATTTATAGCTTTAACTTTATTACCATGAAAAATATATGTTAATGCTTTTATTTCACTATCACGAATTTTTTTCATTTCATCAAATTCCTCGTCATTATACCATAGCTCATCATTTAAGTCTGCATCAAAATATTCTTTTCTCTCTGGAATTAAAATAACTTTTATTTCATTGTCAATTTTTACAATTTTATCCATTGTATATATATAGTAACATTTTAGCTTAAGTAACTTTTTATTTTTTTACAAAATTCTTTTTCCATTGACTTTTTGCTTTTTCCATATCTCCATGAAAAAAACAAGTTAAAGTTTTAATTTCGTTACTAACTGCTTTTGTTATATTGTCAAGTTCATGATTATTATACCATATCTTATTGCCTAACTTCGCATCATAATATTCCTTTCTAGATGGAACTAACATTACCTTAACTATTGGATCAATTTGTACAAATTTATTCATTGTATATTTGTAAAATATTCTATTATATTAAATTATTTTCAATTTTTGATTTGCTTAAATTGTTTTTAAAATATTTTTTTCCATTGACTTTTTGCTTTTTCTACATCTCCTTGATAAAACCACATTAAAACATTCATTTCATGATCTATAAAATTTTTGAAATTATATATTTCCTCTCTGTTATACCATAAAAAGTTATTTAAATTAGCTTCAAAATATTCCTTTCTACTTGGAATTAACACTACCTTAACTACAGGATAAAATTTTACAATTTTGCTCATTTAGTAGATTTAATTTAAATTTCTTAAGAAATAAATAGATTAAATTATTTTCAATTTTTGATTTTGTACCTTTTGATAACTTTTTCTAAATGTAAATCCAGTTAGTTTAGATAAGACATTTACTTTTATTTTTGCTTCACTATTGTTAAAATTTAAAAAGTTAAAATATGACTTATTCTCTATTACTTCCTCCTTAATTTCTTTACTTTCCACATGTAAAATTAAGTCATTAGAATTGTTACTTTCAATATGAGTAATTAGCACTTTATTCAAAAATACTATTTTTTCGATTTCATTAAAAAAATCATCCAATTTTTTAATGCTTTCGCTATCTAAATTTGCATATATTTCATCTAAAAATAATATACATCTCTTATCAGTCTTTTCCTCACATACAAATGGTATTATAAATTCAAGTAACTGAAGTTTTTTAACTTCACCACCTGATAACTTTCCAAAAGTATCTTTGTAAATATCCTTATTACCTATTTTTTTATCAAGACCTATCTTATTTATTAAATTATTTATTTTTTCCTTACTACTTCTAAATTTTCGCATAGTTATTTCATAAGAACTATTCATTCCAAAAGTTAATAGCTCAAAAATTGTCTTTTGTTCTAATGCATCTTCATAACTTCTACTTTGTGAACAGTAGTAATATGTAAGTTCTGAATTTGATAACTTTTTTATCATCTGATCCATATATACAGACTTCCCTGATCCTGACTCGCCTGATATTTTAATATTTTTAACTTCCATATCAAACTTATAACTTACCAAATCTTCTAATAACTCTTGGAAACACTTGTATTCTCTTTGACTAGTCACTATTTTTTTACCGTCAATTATTTTAGTAAATGAATAGATATGACTAGCGTTTCTTATCATGTTATTAAGTATTTTAAATAGCCATTGTGTTGATCCTGATATATTTAAAATTGAGTTAGCAATACTAAAATCATCAATCTTTGACCAGATAAAAACATAAAACATAAACGAGGTACTTAATAAACTAGTACTTAAATCTATAACAAGATAAATATTGCTACAATTTGAAGATGAATTTATTGACTTTAAATTATATGACTTAAATTCATTTTGAAATTTTACAAATTTCTTATTTATCTTAAACTCTTTCAATTGATCAATAAGCCATTTTAAATATTTGCTATATTTAGATAACGTTTTGTTTCTTTTTATGTATATTGATTGCATGAAATTTGATGAAATTATGCCAGTTAGTCCAAATATAATCAGATATAAAACCATTAAAAATGTTACTCCATTGTTTTTTATTAAAATTAAGTTACTCAATATATTTAGTAAAGGATTTAATATCCAGATAAATTGAGATGAAATGTAATCTAATGACTCCTTCGCTAACTTGAGTGATTGTTTAATATCGTCATTATTTTCATTTATCCATTCAATAGATTGGTTTTGTATA
>MDTB01155884.1_pt1 | contig 14367 bp, 13 predicted proteins | sample 811161 | NCBI WGS metagenome assembly MDTB01 (sample SAMN05326650, study PRJNA326480) | marine metagenome | isolation source: seawater | place: Mediterranean Sea | collected 2009
AACTATAAAAATTTTTTTTTAAGTATTTATGAAAAAGAAATATAAAGTTTTAGCTGTTGTTGCTGCACGGGGAGGTTCAAAAGGTATAAAAAATAAAAATTTAAGAAAAATAGGAAATAAGGCCTTAGTTTTACATGTTGTAAATACACTGAGTCTTATAAAGAAAATAGATACAATCTGCTTGTCCAGCGACTCTTTAAAAATAATTAATTTAGTTAAAACAAAATTTCCGAATGTTCAAATTGATTACAGGGAAAAAAAACTTTCAGGAGACAAAGTACCCTTAACCTCTGTCGCAAAAAGTGTAAGTGAAAAATATAATAAGAATGGAGAAATTCATGATATAATACTTCAAGTAGCTCCAACTTGTCCATTTATAAAAAAAAAAACAATACAATTAATTATTCAAAAACTAATTAATAAAGAATCTAATTGCGCAGTCTCACTAAAGCGTATAGAGCATGAGCATCCATATAGAGCTAAAGAAATTTATAAAAAAAATTATTTTAGAAGTTTAATAAAAAACATAAATGTAGAAAAATTTATTTCTAGGCAGGATTTACCCGAACTTTATTGCACATCGGGAGCAATTTATGCTAGAACCAACAATCTTCTATCAACCTTTAATGAAAAAGATTTTTGTCTTGGAAAAAATCCCATTGGTATTGTTGTTGATGATTTTGAGGCTATAAATATAGATAGACCTATTGATTTAGAATTTGCGAGTTTTGTTGCAAAAAAATATAAAATTAACTTTTAGTATTTCATGTCTAGAATTAAAAAAAAAAAGATTTAATAAGTCTGGAACTTTAAAATATTTAAATAAAAAAAAATATTTAAAAAAAAATTTTTCAATTCCTAATTTCTTAAGTTTTACTAAATCAGAATTTTTAAAAGATGAAAAAAAAGTTATTAATAATATTATAAAAATATTTGATAAAAATATAATTTTAAGATCATCTAGTTTTAATGAAGATACTGATGAATTTACCAATGCTGGTTTATATAAATCATATGTAATAAAAAAAATAAATTCTCAGGAGATCAAAAGTAAAATAGACAAAATAATAAAAGACTTTGAAAATTCAAAAGACGAAATAATTGCTCAAGAATTTTTAGAGAACGTTGATCTTGCAGGAGTTGCTTTTTCGCGCGATCCAAATATTAATGCCCCTTATTATATAATTAATTATGACACCAGTGGTCACACAAACAAAATAACTTCTGGGGTTAAAAATTTAAGCTCAGCAACATCTGTAATCTATAAAGACAAAAAAATTAAAAATAAATTTGAACAATTAATTGAACAGATCAAATTATTCGAAAATATATTACAAAAAAATGCGCTAGATGTAGAATTTGCTAAAAAAAATAATAAATGGTTCATTTTTCAGTGCAGACCTCTGCCTATAAAAAAAAATTTTTTTTTAGATAATTCGGTTCAAAAAACTTTAACAAATATAGAAAAAAAAATTCAAAAACTTAAAGTAAAAAATCCAAATTTATCTGGAAAATCAACTTTTTTTAGCAATATGTCTGATTGGAATCCGGCTGAAATGTTGGGCACTAAACCTAAACCACTAGCAATATCTCTTTATGCTGAGCTAATTACTAATTCAATATGGTCAAAGCAAAGAAGTAATTATGGATATAAGGATGTTTCGCCAAATCCATTGATGTATAATATTGCAGGCTCACCTTTTATCGATTTAAGAACAGATTTAAATTCTTTTTTGCCAAAAAATATTTCATATAACCAATCAGAACAAATTATAAATTCTTGTTTAAATAAAATAAAAAAAAATTGGAAGTTGCATGATAAAATTGAATTTAACGTAATTCCTACTTGTTTTGATTTTAATATTAGAGATAAGTTTAAAATTTCAAGTTCCACATACCAAAGTAAATTAAAATCATTAACAAAAGATATTTTATATGATGGAGAAAAAATTTTAAACAAAGAATTAAATAATATAAAACTTTTAAATAAAAAAATATCTAAAATAACAAATTCTAAATTAAGCTTTATTCAGAAAATCTTTTTATATTCTAATGATTGTAAAAATTTTGGAACATTGCCTTTTGCAGGAATTGCGAGGATATCATTTATATGTACTCAAATATTAAATTCACTTGTTGAGAAAAAAAAAATAACTAAAGAACAAAATTCAGAAATTTTTCAATCTTTTAATACAATTACAAAATCTATTAACAATGACTATTTAAAATCTAAAATAAATTTCAAAGAAAAAAAAAATTTTTTAAAAAAATATGGGCACTTACGTCCATCAACATATTCAATATCCTCTTTAAATTTTGAAGAGGGTTATGATCTATATTTTTCTAAAAATAGAAAAAAAATAAAAAAAAATAAACTCCCAGCAAAATTATTGAAAGATAGACAACTATCTAACTATTTCAAAAAAAATGATATTAATATAACCTTTAAGCAATTTTATAAATTATGTAAATTATCAGTAGAGGGCAGAGAATATGCAAAATTCATATTTTCTAAATCTATAGATCATATATTTAAAAATTTAATTTTATTGGGTAATGAAATTGATATAAAAAGAAATGACTTGGAATTTATAGATTTTAACTTAATTATAAATTCTCACACAAATTTAAATACAAATAAATTAAAAAAAATAATATTAAGCAACATAAAAAATAACAAGGCCTCATATCAAATTTCTAGCAAAATTAAACTTCCAGATTTTATTAGAGATGAGAAGGATATTTATACTTTTGAGATACAAACAGCGTCTGCAAATTATGTCACTAAGTTAATTGTATTTGCAGAGACTTATCATTTAAAAGAATTTAAAAATTTATCAAATCTAAATAACAAAATAGTTCTTATTGAAAACGCTGACCCAGGTTATGATTTTATTTTTTCTTATGAAATTAAAGGATTGATAACTAAATTTGGAGGATTAAATTCACATATGGCAATTAGATGTTTAGAGCTTAATATTCCTGCAATTATTGGTATTGGAGAAAAAAGTTTTGAAGATATTAAAATGGTGAACGCAGTTAGAATTGATTGTGAACAAAAAACTTATAACTTTATAAAATGAAAAAGATACTCATAACTCCATCAGTAAGAACTTTCAAAAAAAAAAATTTAATTTTTAATTTAGAAAAAAATTGGTTTGACTATTCAAAAAAACTTAATTTTGTAATTGAAATTATTGATTATAATAACTTTAAAAAACAAATAAAAAATGCTGACGGCATAATCTTTTCAGGTGGGAATGGAAACGATCTTTATAGATACAAGAAAACTTATAAAAATAAATTTAGAGAGTACAATGAAAAAAAAATTTTAAGTTTTGTAAAAAAAAAAAAAAAATTCCAAAGTTATTTGTTTGTTATGGTTTTCAACTTTTGGCATCATCTCTTGCCTCAAGATTGGCTAAATCGAATTTGCATGTTAAAAGGACTCAATCAATAACTTATCAACACAATAAAATGAAAGTAAATTCTTACCATACAATAATCATAAAAACTATGCCAAAATCTTATAGTTCATGCTTATATCAAAAAGATTCTTCAATAGAAATTGCCGAGGAAAAAAAAAATAAAATTTTATGTTTAATGTTTCATCCTGAGAGATTTAATTGTTCTCAAACACTTATTGATAAAAAAATAAAAAATTTTTTTAATTTAAAATGAATATTATTTATTTAGCTGCTGGAAAAAGTTCTAGAATATTTAAAGATATAAAAAAACCAAAATGCATGGTTAGTTTGAATAACGAAACTTTGATAGAAAACTTACTTAAAAAAGCTCCAAATAAACTAACCAAATATGTAATAACTGGTTTTAAATCTTATGTAATAAAAAAATATTTAAAATCAAAAAAAATAAAAAATATAAATTTTTTATATAATAAATTCTATAATTCTAGAGAAATGCTTTATTCAATGTTTTTTGCTATGAATAAAATTAATGCAAACATTATATTTTCTTATTCAGATATTAGTTATGAAAGAAAAATAATCAATAATCTGATAAAAAAAAAATCAAAAAATATAGTTGTTCCTATTCTGGATAATTGGAAGCAAGTATGGAATCAAAGAAAAAAAAATATTAGAATTGATGCCGAGGAATTATTAGTTGATAAAAAAAATAAAATTATTTTAAAAATTGGCACAAAATTAAAAAAAAATTTTCCAAAGTATCAATTTATGGGAATTGTATATGTTCCTAAAATTCTGAGAGATGAGTTAATCGATTTTTATAAAAAAAAGATTATTAACAAAAATATTCATACTACTAATTTCTTACAATCTTTAATAGAAAATGGATTTAAAATTAAGTATGAAATATATACTGGCAGATGGTACGAATTTGATGATTTAGATGACTATTTAACATTTAAAAAAAACTACAAGAGTTTTTTTTAGCAATGAAAAAAATAAATATTTCAATAATCATAGATGAGGTTTTGCAAAGTAAAGTTTTTAATACAATTTTTGTTAAATTAAGATGATATCTGAAATAAAAAAACTATTTTATTTTTTAAAAATTCAAAAAAAAAAAAATAGAATTTTTTTTTTAGAAAATAATTTTTCAAAAAATCACATATTACCTTATGTTAAAAAAAATAAAAATCATGAAAAGTCATTAATTATTTCCTTAAATACTAAATTTGATAATAAAATTTATAATAATTGTGAAAATATTATTGTTAAAAATAAAATAATATTATTTTTTATTTTTTTATTTGTAAAAACAAAATATTGTTATTCAACAACACCAGATTTAGGATATACGTTATTTGTTAAGTCTGTTTTTAATAATACAAAGTATATTTACCTTCAGCATAGTCAAATAAGCTTAATAACAGGTTATAGATTTAATGCTTTTAAAAAATTTGATGTTATTCAAGTTTGTAATTCTTTCCAAAATGAGGAAATTTTATTTTTAAATAAAATTCATAACAAAAAAATTAAACCTTTTAAACTTAAATATCTTTTTTTTTCAAATATGAAAAAAATGACAGGTGAAAATAAAAAATATGATATCTTAATTGCTCCTACTTGGAATACAAATTTTTTTAGTAAAGATGTGATATCCACTTTAGTAAATACATTGAGAAATGATTTTACCATAAAGATAAAGCCACATTATATGTCAATTTTGAAGGATAAAGATTACAAAAAAAACCTTCATATATTTGAACAATATTTAATTCTTGATAAATTAAATTTTAATAATTTTAATTATCTAATATCCGACTGGTCTGGAATTTTCTTAGAATATTCAATATACACTAATAAAAAATCAATCTTAATAAATACAAATCAAAAAATAAATAATGAGAAAAAAAATATGATTTTCCCTAAGTCAATAGAGGAAGATGCAAGAACATATTTATCAAAATGTGTTAATATTAATGAAATTGATAAAATACCAAGTCTCATTAAAAATAAAATGTTTAATAACGTAGATTACGAGGTTAGAAGCTATATAAAAAATTTTTTTTACCACTAATGAATATTTTTATATCAATAATATTTTTCCTAATAATTCCAAATACTGCATATGCATATCTAGATCCGATAACGATCTCATATGCTGTTACATTTATAATTGGTGTAATTGCTTTTATTTTGAGCAAAATTAAAAATTTTTATTTATATTTGAATTATGAAAGTAAATTTCATTTAATAAATATTTTATTTATTATCACACCATTAATTCAATTTATTTCATTAAATATTTTTAATGGTGATCTTATTTTTTATACATTTTTATTGGTATTAAATATTATATTTATAATTTTATATTATTTAATTTATAAAATTATTAAAAAATATTTTTTTTCATCCTATAAAGATATAATTTTTATATGTGTATTCTTATTTTTTCTCCAGTTTCAATTTTCTGATATTTATAATCTTTCAATAAAAATAAATATTAGATCAGGAATAATTTTATCAATTCTCTTGTTCATATTTTTTGTTACTTTTTTAATAAAAAAAAAATTTTTTACAAAATTTGTTAAGTAATTTTATTTTTGTTTTTTCACTAGTATTTATATTTAAATTTGCATATGGTTCTTACTTAAACTTTATTGAGATTAAAAATTTAAAGACAGAATTTGAACTTGAAAAAAATATTAAATCTAACAAACAAATTAACATAAATAATAAAAAGAATGTTTATTTTGTAATTTCAGATGCAGTTGTTGATTTTGATCTATTTGAAAGAAAATATGCTAAATTTTATAAAGATGAAAATATTATAAATAATTATAGAAAAAGTTTTTTAAATGAAGGATTGAAAATAATTGATAATTCAAAAAATAATACATCTGAAAAGTCAACAAAACAAGCTTTAGGTGCAGTTATCAATCTTGATGACAATGTACCAATTGATGGTTCTAAATACAAATATCAATATCCTGTCGCAATGAAGTTTTTTAGTTATACAAACCTATATAAAAAATTAAATGAAAATGATTATAATTTTTTTTGGATCGGAAATATATGGAATAACTGTCATTTATATAACTCTAATTTATGTATGTATGAAGAAAATAATTATAACAAAAATTTTTATAGTTTAAGAAATTTAGAATATTATCTGGAATCATCTCTTCTTGGAAATCTTATTTTTAAAAAATTTAATGAAAAATTCCATTACAAAAAAATTAATAAAAAAAATTCTACTTTATTTGATTTTATAAATTTTAATTATTATAAAAATAAAGAAACAATAAAAAATGAAAATAATTTTTTATTTTTTCATGATTATGGAGCGCATCCCCCATTTGTATATGATCAAAATTGTAATTATATTTCATACCCATATAATTCGAAAAAAGGATATGCTGAAAGTTATGTCTGTAACCTAAAAGAATTATTATCCTTTGTAAAATTTATAAATGAAAATGATCCTGAATCTATTATTGTTATAACAGGTGATCATGGATACTTTGAGGATAGAAGCAATATTTTAAGAATGATCAAAATTCAAAATTGTGAATATAATCAAAATAAAATTTCTCAAAGTTTTTCTTATCTTGTTAATACAGCTATTTCTTGTGAGAATTACCAATGAAAAAAATTTTTTTATTTTGTGATACAATAATTATAGATTTTATACTTGGCGCAACCAAAAAACTTTACAATGAAGATTATCAAATCTTTCTTCAATGTGAAAAATTAGAAACAAAAAAAATAATTGTAGAATTTTTAACCAAGGAAAAAATAAATGATAAAGTTAAAGTATATTGTTTAAATGAATATTTAACTGAAAATTTTAAAAAATTTACTTTTGAAAAAAAAGATTTTTTAGATTTTGAGAATAGATATCAAACCAATTTATCTGAATTAAATATTTCTGTATCTGAGTTTAATATTTATCATAATTATTTTGACTATTATAAAGATAAAATTGATTTAAATTATCATTCAAAGGCTAAATTGCTACTAATTGAAAAGTTTTATAAAAAAAATTTTGATAATTTAGAATTAGATTGTGTTTTTGTTGAATGCCCGAATCATTTTAAAACAATTTCAGGAGTTTTATATTTTCAAAAAAGAAAAATTAGTTGCTACACTTATATATCTTCTATGTATCCAGAATTTTTTACAATTAATCGTGTCAAAGATAATTTAAACCCCTTCTTGGAGCACTTTTATAATTTAGAAGATAGCAATATTAATATACAGAAAAATTTAAATTTAGATTTAACTAATTTTGAAGCAAATAGAGATAAAAATGATAGAGAAAAAGATTATTTGAATGATCGAAAAAAATCATTAAATAAAAATATAATTAGACTTGCACTTGAATATTTTAGAAAATTTCAATTATTTAATAGTAAATTGTTATTAGAAAATTTTTATCTATCAAAAACTCATCCAATCGATTTAATTAAGTTAAGATTAAAAAAAATTATTAATAAAAAAAATTACTTTAAATTAATTAATCAAAAAATTTCTGAAGAAATACACGATAGTAAAACTTGTATATTTTTTCTAGGGTTGTCACCTGAATCTTCAACTTATGGACAGTGCAATATATTTTTTGATCAATCAAAAGTTGTAAGATTTATTGCAATGAAATTACCAAGTGACTATCAACTAATAGTTAAAGAACATCCTTCACAATATATTTCGTCTGACGGAAGAGACTTAAATTTTTATAAAAAAATATTGTCACATAATAATGTTAAGTTAGCCAAAACTAGTGATAAAGCGATTGATTTAATTAATAAATCAGAATTTGTAATTACTTCAACAGGAACAGTTGGGTTTGAGAGTATTATATTAAAAAAAACCTTTGATTATGTTAGGCGAAAATTATTATAAGATTTATAAAAATGTTTTTAAGTCTCCTGATTTTAATTCATTAGAAAAAAATATAAAAACTTTAACTCAAAAAACATTTGTTTATGATGAAGAAAATGATGAAATGATAAAACTTTTTAATAGCTACAAAAGATCTTTATTTTCAGGAAATTTAAATATTTTTTTCAAAAAACATTATTTAACTAAGAAAGAATATGAAATCAGAATAAATCAAATATCTAATTCAATAGTTAAAATAATTAATAAACTAACAGTTCAATAATATAAAATGTGTGGGATTTATGGGGCTGTTGGCTCTAATATTAAAAAATATTCAAAAGAATTAAACTCGTTCGATAAACTCTTACATCACAGAGGTCCTGATGGTAATGGTATTTATAAGTCAAACAATATTTTACTTGGCCATAGAAGACTAAATATTATTGATTTAACCTCTAAAGCAAATCAACCAATGAGATCAAAAAATAATAACAATATCATAAGTTTTAATGGTGAAATTTATAACTATAAACAAATTTTAAATAAATTAAATTTAGATCCAAATAAATTTGGGGATACAAGAGCATTAATAGAATTATTTTCACGTAAAGGAATTTTAGCACTAAATGAATTAAGAGGTATGTTTGCTATAGCTATTTATGATATTAAAACAAAAAAAACATACCTGATAAGAGATAGATTTGGTATAAAACAATTATATTACACTTTTTTTGATAATTGTATTTTTTTTGCAAGCGAAATTAAACCTTTATTGCAACTTCCTATAAAAAGATTACCAAATGATAAAATTGTACAAGAATACATAAATCACACTTTATTGGATCACTCTGATGAGACTTTTTTTAAAAATATTTATAAACTAGAGGCAGGACATTATTTAGAAATAGAAAATGCTTGCAAAACATTTAAAAAAAAAAAATGGTATTCTTTAATCGATAGAATAAAAAATAAAAAAACTTTTAATAATATCGAAGATTTTAAACAAAAAATGTTAGAATCTTTAGAATTGCACAATATTTCAGATGTTGATATTGGGATTGCACTTTCAGGTGGTTTAGATTCAAAAATATTATTAGATTATTTTGAAAAAAAAAAGAGAGATTTAAAAACTAATACTTTTTCTTTTATTTTTAAAAACAAAAAATATTCAGAAGAAAAAGGTATTGAAAATAATATTGGAAATCACAAAGTAAATAAAAATTTTTTAAATTTAGACGAAAATATCTTGCAAGAAATAGACAAAAATATTTTATTACAAGAGGAGCCATTTGGAGGTGCGGCAACTATCGCTATGACTAAAATATTTGAAATGTCTCAAAAAAAAAAAATTAAAGTTATTTTAACAGGTGATGGGGCAGATGATTATCTTTCGGGCTCTAGAAGGGAGATTGTATATTATTTAAAAGAATTAAAAGAAAACCATAATGAATTATATAAAAAAGAAGCAGCTGACTTTTGTAAGATTAACAAAATAACAATTTATAACCTAGAAAAAATGATACAATTAATTAATAATGGAAAAACTTTATCTCCTGATGGTACTGTTGCGATTGAAGATAAGCTGTTAAAAAATTATTCTGCAAAAAAATTAAAGTATATGACTTTTAAAGAGTCACTATTTAATAGATTCATGATTGCCAAATTACCAAAAAATTTAAGGTTTGTAGATAAATCCTCAATGAGTGCATCAGTTGAGGCGAGAGTTCCTTATTTAGATCATAAATTAGTTGAGTCTGGTTTTTCTCTAAATTCAGAAAATTTAATCAGAAATGGAAACGGCAAGCATGTTTTGAGAAATTTTTTTTCTAATGAATATTTTATTAACTCAAAAATACCAGTTCAAATACCCCAGACTTTATGGTTAAAGAAAGAGAAAAATATCAAATATTTAATAAAGAATTTTAAAAATAATAGAGAAATTATCGAAAAGTATGTCAAAGTAAATGAACTAATAAATTTTTTAAAATCTTCAAAATATAAAAAAATAAATAATAGTAATTTTATTTGGCAAATTTTGATGATAACTAGTTGGTACAATCACTTTATTAAATAAATTATGATAATAAAAAAAAATAAGTCTGGTCTTCCTCTTCAAGTAGAATATTGCAAAAAATGCAATTTATCTAATCAACAACCCACTACTGTAAATGAATATTTTCATACTAAAGATACAATTCAGACTACTGTAGAATTTGATCAAAATGGAATTTGTGCAGCATGCAACTTTAATAAAAAAAAATGGGATAATACAATCGATTGGAATTTAAGAGAAAAAGAATTGATAGATTTGTGTAATAAGTTTAGAAAAAAAGACGGATCTTATGATTGTATTGTAGGGGGTAGTGGAGGCAAAGACAGCATTTTTGCATCGTATATGCTTAAGTATAAATATAAGATGAATCCTATAACAGTTACTTGGTCGCCACATATGTACACAGATATTGGTTGGCAGAATATGCAAAACTGGATACATGAAGGTGGGTTTGACAATTTTTTATATACACCTAATGGAAAAGTTCACAGATTGTTAACTAAAAATGCTACTAAAAATTTATTACATCCGTTTCAGCCTTTTATAATGGGGCAAAAAACTTTTGTAGTAAAAATGGCATTGAGGCTGAATATTCCGTTAGTATTTTATGGAGAAATGCCAGGAGAATATGGAAAAAAAATGTCTCATGAATTGAATAGGTTTGGAACGAAAGAGGGTAATGAGTCTCAAAAAGGGTTTGAGATGAATCCATCGAATGGGAAAAATTTTAAGGAGGTTTACTTAGGAGGAAAACAAGTTCAGGAATATATTGATGAAGGAATTCAACTTAATGATTTAGAATCATATAAACCTGCAGACCCTAATTTAATAAATGAAAAAAAAATTAATTTTCATTTTTTAGGATATTATTTAAGATGGGTTCCTCAGGAAAATTATTATTTTGCTGTTGATAAAATTAATTTTAAATCAAACCCTGAAAGAACTGAAGGGACCTATCAAAAATATGCAAGTATAGATGATAAAATAGATGGTTTTTTCTATTATACAAAATATATAAAATTTGGAGTTGGTAGAGCAATGAAAGATAGTGGACAAGAAATTAGAAATGGTCATATTACTAAAGAGGAAGGCATGTCTCTAATTGAAAAATTTGATGGAGAATATCCTACAACATATGAAAAAGAATTTTATGAGTACATTGGTATGGAAAAAAACCAATTTATAGAATTATGTGATACTTTCAGACCTCCTCATATTTGGAAAAAAAATAAAAATAAATGGGATTATGTGATAAGTCCAAAAGAATACTTTGCTAATAAATTAAAAAGTGAAGAAGAAAATTACACTAACCAGTTATAGTGTGTTTAAAAGAATAATTTCAAGACTTGATTGTAAAAATAATTATTTAGTCAAAGGTATATCTCTTGAAGGCCTTAGGGTGATTGGTAACCCAAAAGTTTTTGCAGACGAATATTTTAAACAAGGTGCTGATGAAATACATTATCAAGATGTTGTAGCTTCTTTGTATAATAGAAATTCTCTAGATGAAATTATAGAGAACACTACAAAGAATATCTTTGTTATTACTTCGGTTGGAGGAGGGATTAGGTCGGAGAAAGATATTGATAAAGTCTTAAGATTGGGAGCAGATAAAGTGACGATTAACTCTGCTGCGCTTAAAGATAAGACTCTTTTAAAAAGAGCTGTAGAGAAATATGGAAGTTCAACAATTTCTGTAAATATCGAAACCAATATGATAAATGGAAAGTATGAAGTATTAACTGAGTCTGGACGTGAAAAAAGTGGGGTTGAACTTTTCAATTGGATTGAGGAAATTCAAAAAATAGGAATTGGAGAAATCATTGTCACTTCAATATTTGATGAAGGAAAAAGAAAAGGTATGAATGTAGATCTTTATACCAAGATCAGAAAAGAAGTTTCAATCCCATTACTTGCTCACGGTGGAGCTGGATCATATGAGCATGTATTAGAATTATTTAAAGAAAGCAATGTAGACGGAGTTTTGCTAGCCTCAATGTTACATTATGATGTAATTAAAAAAATTGATGCGAAACCAGATTTAAAAGAAGATGGTGCAAAAATTTTTTTAAAAAATTATACACAAAATGAAAATCAATCATTTAATATAAGAGATCTTAAAAAATTTTTGATAAAAAATAATATAGATGCAAGATTATGAGGCTAAATATTGCACTAATTGATACACAAACTTCAAATATTAAAAGCGTATACTACGCACTTTTGTACACTGGATTTGAGGTAACGATTATAAAAAGCTCTTTAGATTTTAAAAAAAAATTCCATGGGTTGGTTTTTCCAGGAATTGGAAGTTTTCAAAGTGTAATTGAAAATGTAAAAAAAAAGGATCTAGAAAGTATAATCAAGGATCAAATTAATTTAATACCATCTTTGTTTATATGTGTAGGTATGCAAATATTATTCGAGGGAAGCGATGAGTTTGGTTTTACAGAGGGTTTAGGAGTTTTAGAAGGCAAGGTAAAAAAAATACCAAAACAATTTAAAAATGATGAAATCCAAGTTCCTGCAATCGGATGGAATAGAGTTACAGGATTCAATTTAAATAATCAGATGTCAATAATTGAAAAAAAATCATTAAATTCTTATTATTTTACTCATTCATTTTATTGTGATCCAGGTGATAAAAGTATTATAAGCTCAACCACTAAATTAAAAAGTTTTAATTATTGTTCCAGTATATCTCTTAATAAAATGAATGCTTTACAGTTTCATCCAGAAAAAAGTGGCTTAGATGGATTAAAGTTGTATAAAAATTTTTTTAACGTTTGCAAACTAAAATGAATAATTTAGAAAAAAAAATAAGATCAAAAAATGCCATAATTTGTGTAATTGGTCTTGGATATGTTGGCTATCCATTACTTAAATTAATTTATAATAATGGATTTAAATTAATAGGGTTAGATAATGATAAAAATAAAATTAGAAGATTAAAAGCCGAACCATTAAAAAAAGTTATTTTTACAAACGATTATTCATCTATACAGAAATCAGATATTATAATTTTTACACTCCCAACACCTGTAAATAAAAAAAAAAAACCTGATTTGAGAATTTTAAAAAAATCAGTTTACAGTTCATTAAAATATTTAAAAGATAATCAATTAATAATTTTTGAATCTACATCATATCCTGGCACCACTGATGAATGTAAAAGTATAATTCAAAAATATTCCAAAAAGAAAATTAACATAGCATATTCCCCTGAAAGAGTTGATCCTGGTAATAAGGAATTTGATATAAAAAATATTACAAAAATTATCTCAGCAGATAGTAGTTCTGAACTAGAATTAATTAAAATCTTTTATAAAAAAATTTTTAAAAAAACTATAGACTCATCTAACATAAAGACAGCAGAGATGGCAAAAATTTTTGAAAATATTTTTAGATCTGTAAATATTGGTCTTGTTAATGAAATGAAGCAAATTTCTAAAAAATTAAAGATAAATTTTATTGAGGTATTAAAATTAGCAGAAACTAAACCTTTTGGATTTATGAAATTCTTACCTGGACCAGGAGTTGGCGGTCACTGTATTCCTGTTGATCCTTATTATTTGAATTGGATTGCAAAAAAGAACAAAATTAATTCACGTTTTATCGAATTAAGTGGTGCTATTAATGACAAAATGCCTAAGGTTATTTTTAAAGAAATTAATGAAATAATTAAAAAAACGAAAAAAATAAATAAACTAAAAATTTTATTTTTAGGTCTCTCTTATAAAAAAAATATTAATGATTATAGAAATTCACCAGCTTTAAAAATATTTGAACAATTTGTAAATAAGAAAAATTATCAGGTTAGTTATAATGATAATTTTATACCAAGTATTAGAATTTTGAACAAAAATTTTTTTTCAAAATTAATTAATTATGAAAAACTCGACAATTATGACTTTGTAATATTATTGTCTGATCATGATTATATTGATTATAAAAAACTTTTAAAATATTCAAATGTAATATTAGATTGTAGAAATAAATACT
>MDTB01015182.1_pt1 | contig 14366 bp, 13 predicted proteins | sample 811161 | NCBI WGS metagenome assembly MDTB01 (sample SAMN05326650, study PRJNA326480) | marine metagenome | isolation source: seawater | place: Mediterranean Sea | collected 2009
ACTAAAGATTGTAAAATTGTTACTAAAACTATAAACCCAAATTATAAATAATAGATTTTTATGAATACAATAAATGACCTTGTTAGGATTAATATAGATTTAAAAAAAGATATTAGAGGAGATCTTATTCCAATTGAATTTCAAAAAAATTTGAATATGGATATTAAAAGATCTTTCATAGTATTTGGGAAAGAAAATGTTGTTAGGGGTAATCATGCACATATAAAATGTAATCAGTTTTTATGTTGTATTAATGGTATTTGCGAGATAAAATGTGATGATGGTATAAATTCAAATATAAATATTCTTAGTAAGCCATCAACTATACTAAAAATTCCAAATTTGATATGGTCTACCCAAAAGTACAAATCAAAAAACACAATTTTACTTGTTTTATGTGATTTAGATTATTATGAGAAAGACTACATAAGAGAATATAAAAAATTTTTAGATTATAAAGCAAATTGTAATCTAGAATAATGAAATTAAACTTACTTGATTAATTTTGTAGTAAGATCAATATTATTTTTAAATAAATTGAGTATTGTTTATTTAAATTGTCCTGTTTGTAATAATAATAAATTTAATACTTTTGTGGATATTTTTGATGATAGATATGGTGAACCTAATAAATATAAACTTGCAAAATGCAAAAAATGTAATCATTACTCAACTTTTCCAAGACTAAAAGAAAAAGATTTAGGGAAATTATATGAGAATTATTATCCAAGAAGCGATATTAATTATCAGGAAGTCTTAAAAAAAACAAAGAAGTTTTTTAATTTTTTTTCATATTTTATTGATTGGTTTAATGGAACTAATAATCAAGGACACTTGTATGCAAAAAAAGGTGAAAAGGTTTTAGATATTGGATGTGGTGACTGCTCTTCCTTATTAGAAATTAAAAGTTTAGGAGCAAAAGCATTTGGTATTGAAGCAGATATAAATGTTAAATCAATTGCTGAATCTCTCAATCTAGAAGTTCATTTTGGGAGTATTGAAGATAAACCTTTTTCAGGAAAGAAGTTTGATCTAATAGTGATGAATCAAGTTATTGAACATATTCCTGAGCCTGACAAATGCTTAAAACTAATAAAAAAAAGACTCACAGCGCAAGGAAGAATTATTTTTGTTTTTCCTAATAAAGATTCTTTCTGGCGAAAAATTTCAGGTATTAAATGGATTAATTGGCATATACCTTATCATCTTCATCATTTCGATAAAAAAAGTTTCCAGACTATGGCCCAAAAATGTGGTTTAAAAATTACAGCTTTTCAAACAATAACTCCAAATATTTGGACAATTTTACAATTAAAGCATTTTTTCTCAAATCCCAAAAGAGGTGAGCCAAACTATATTTGGGAAATCAAAAAAAATAGAAATGAAATATATAAAAAAAGGAACTCAAAACCTAGATTTGGAAAACAAATATTGAGAATTACTATATTTATTTGTTTAGGTTTGTTGAATAGATTAATTGACTTTTTAAGAGCAGGGGATAGTCTATTTTTAGAAGTAAAAATAAAAGATAAGAGATAAATATAAAAATGTACATACATATAATAATTCCAGTTTATAACAGAATCGAATGTACAAAAAAATTAATCGCTTGCTTAAGGCAACAAACAATTATAAAAAAATTAAAAATAATTGTTGTAAATGATGGTTCAACTGACGATACAGCTAACTGGCTTAACAAACAAAATGATATAGAAACTTTAACTGGAAATGGGCATCTTTTATGGGCTGGTGCAGTGAATTTAGCAATTAAGCATCTAAATAAGAAATATCGGGAAAATGATTGGCTTTTATTAATAAATAATGATGTAGAAATAAATAATGACTATATAGAAATTTTATACAAAACTGCCAAAAAAAATTTTCCTGCTGCCGTAGGAAGCATCATAAAGAATAAAAATGAAGAATTAATTTCAATAGGTGCTAAAATTCTTCCAAATACATTAGAAGTAAAAGAAATACATAATGATGCATTTGTCTTTAAAAGATTTAGCACATTAAGAGATGTTGATATTTTATCTGGTAGAGGTGTTTTATACCCTATCAAGAGCATTATGGAAGTAAATGGACTAAGACCTAAAATAATTCCCCATTATTTTGCCGATTATGATTTATCTTTAAGGGTAAATAAAAAGGGATATAATTTAATAATATCTCTGCAAGCAGTCGTATATACTGATGAGGATTTTAATCTTACATTAGAAAAAAGGAATAAAGATAGCCAAATTTTTAAACTTTTTTCACGAAAATCATCCTCATTATTCTATTCAAAATTTTTCTTTTGGTGGGAAGCTAGTAATAATATTGGGAGAATTAGCTTGCTATTCAGAATAATTAAATTTATTATATTACCGGGATTGAGAAAATCTTTGTGAGAATTTTATTTGTCGATACGTATTATGAGAACTTTCAAAAAGCTTTTTATAAAAAAAATAAAAATCTAAAAAATAGTAATTATAAAACTCAACTTAATGCTTTATTAGATGCATCTTTTGGAACTTCAGATGCCTATAGTCACTATCTGAAAAAAGATAATATTTTAGCAAAAGATTTGTTAGTAAACTGTATAAATCTACAAAAAAAATGGGCTGAAGAAAATAACCTTAAATATTCGGACTTTCGATTAAATATTCCTCATAAATTTTTTAAGCTCCCATTAATCTCAAGAGGATTAAGCAACCTACCAGAATTATACGATATAGCTAAATCACAAATAGATTCTTTCAAACCAGACATATTATATTGTCAGGATTTATCTTTTTTTTCAGGTAATTTCCTAAAAGAAATAAAAGAAAAATCAAATATTAAATTAGTAGTTGGACAAATTGCATGTCCGCTTCCTAATAAATCATATCTCAAACCATTTGATCTTATACTTACCTCCTTTCCGCATTTCGTTGATAAATTAAATAATCAAGGAATAAAATCTCATTATTTCAAAATAGGCTTCGATCAAAGAATTTTATCCAAAATTAAAAATTTTAAAAGAGATATAAACTTTAGTTTTGTAGGAGGAATAAGTAAGCATCATAGATCTGCATTTAAAACCATAGATTACCTTGCCTCCAATCAAAACCTGCAAGTATATGGATATGGAGCAAATAAGATCCCTTTTTATTCTTCAATAAGAAAAAAACATTTTGGTGAGAAATGGGGTTTAGATATGTACGAAATTTTATCTAGAACAAAGATCTCTTTTAATAGGCATATTGATGTATCTTTGAATAATGCTAATAATATGCGGCTTTTTGAGGCTACTGGGATGGGTTCATTATTATTAACCGATAAAAAGGATAATTTAAGTAAATTGTTTGAAATTGATAAAGAGATAGTTACATACACATGTAAAGAAGAGGCATCAGAAAAAGTACAATACCTTATTGATAATCCTCATAAAGCTTCTGAAATTGCTCTTGCAGGGCAAGCTAGAACATTAAAAAATCATACTTATGAAATAAGAATGAAAGAATTATTAGAAATATTAAATAAATATATATAATCTAAATGAAAAGATATTTCTGCACACTATTTGATAAAAATTATCTGATAAAAGGCTTAACAATGATAAGAAGCCTCACAGAAAATTGTGAAAATTTCACCATTTTTGTTCTTTGTCTCGATGATAAAACAATAGAAATTTTAGAAAAAATCAACTTTGAGCAAATTAAATGTGTCAAATTAGGAGAGGTAGAAAGTGATGAATTAAAGTTTGCAAAAAAGAATAGATCTAAAGCGGAGTATTGTTGGACCTTGGCTTCATCTTTTACATGGCATGTCATCCAGACTACTCAAGAAATTGATTTAATTACATATCTAGATGCAGATATATTTTTCTATTCAGAAGTTGAACCTATCTTTAAAGAAATTGGCAATTCATCAATAGCTATAATAGAGCATAGATTCTCAACTCCCTTAGAGCATCTTAAAATAAATGGGAGATTCTGCGTTGAATGGAATAGTTTCAGGCGAGATAAAGAAGGGATTAAATGTTTAGACGTTTGGAGAAAACAATGTTTAGAGTGGTGTTATTACAAAGTAGAGGGTAACAGAATGGGAGATCAAAAATATTTAGATTCATGGCCTAATACATACCCAAATTGTCATATTATAAAAGAAACAGGTGCTGGGATTGCTCCATGGAATTACTCTCAGTATTCAATAACTAAAAAACACAACAAAGTTAGAATAAATAATGAAAAACTTATTTTTTATCATTTTCACCAATTTCAAATACTCAACGATATTAAATTTTATAGACTTGGAGAAACTTATACAGAAATAAAAAAAGAACCTAATTTAATTTATGAGATTTATGAAAAAGAGATCAAAAAATCTTTAGAAATTATAAGACAATTTGATATTGGATTTAATTACGGTATAAATAAAAAAAATCTAATTTCTAAAAATAATATTAAGAGAATCGTACCAAGAAAATTTAAGCAATTTATTAAGAGATTTTTGTAGTGTTTTATAATAAACCATGGATGGTAAATAGAAGAAGATTATTATTATTAGGGGTTATTGATTACTTAATAATAATAACTACTTTTTTAATCCTCCAAAATTTAAGGATAATAAATACAAACCTATTCGCCATAAATACCCTTGCACTTTGCTGGATAATTACAAGTTATACATTAGATAAATATTCGATAACAGAAGATGAAATTGACAATGATTTTATAAGTAAATTACTAAGAACATTAAAGACTTATATTATTAGTGGTATTTTTTTTAAGATAATAATTATAATTTGTTCTTTTTTTAACTCAAATGTTGGTGATGGAAAATGGTTAATATTCCTAGGTATTGTTTCATCAATTAGTTTTTTATACGAAATTATTCACACCTATTTAGCTAATCGCTACATTACAAATAGTATAAGTTGGATTGCAATTTATTCAAACTTAGAAAATGGATCATTAATTGAAAATATTAAAGAAGTTAAAAAATATGGATTCTATAAATCAATTCATAAATCTAAATTATATACGTTAGAAAGTTTGAGTAATGAAAAATTTGGATTTATACTTGAAGATATAAATATTCTTAGCGATAAAGAAAAAAAAATATTAATAAGCCTAAAAAATAAAGGATTTAAGTTGTTATCATTAATTAATTGGCTAGAAATATACCTTCATAGATATCCCACAGAAATCATATCTTCGGAAAATATAATAGGAGTTTTATTAATAAATAAGAAATCTAATACTTCAAAGAGAATTAAAAGAATTAGTGAATTTATTTTATCTTTAATACTTCTTATTATGACTTCTCCTATTATATTAATTTTTGCAATTCTTATAAAACTTGAGGATAGTGGTCCAATACTATATAGTCAAAAAAGAAGTGGATTTACTGGTCAAATATTTACTCTTTATAAATTAAGAAGTATGAGAATTAATGCTGAGAAAGATGGAATCAAGTGGTCATCTGAAAATGATAAGCGAGTTACTAAGGTTGGGAAGTTTTTAAGAATGACAAGATTGGACGAACTACCACAACTATTATCTGTTCTTAAAGGTGATATGAGCTTAATTGGGCCTCGTCCAGAACGTCCAGAAATAGATGAAATGCTTACAACAAAAATTCCTAACTATAAACTTAGATATTTGGTAAGACCAGGATTAAGTGGATGGGCGCAAGTAAGTTATCCATATGGAGCCTCTATTCAAGATACAAAAATGAAATTTAGTTACGATATATATTACATAAAAAACTTTTCAACTTTATTTGATCTTTTAATATTTTTAGAAACTTTAAGATTAGTTTTTAATTTTAGAGGTTCACATCCAAATTAAAATGAAATATTTAATTTCTTTTTCTATAATTACGGTTACTTATAATGCTAAAAGTGAATTGCAAAAAACAATTAACTCGGTACAACAACAAAATTATAAATATTTCTCTCATATAATTAAGGATGGATACTCAACAGATAAAACCAATCAGATAGACTTTTCAAAATATGAAAATACAGAATTTTATACCCTCAAAGATAAAGGGGTATATGATGCAATGAATCATGCATTTAAATTAGCTAAAAATGAATATATAATTTTTTTGAATGCTGGAGATATATTTTTTTCCAAAAATAGTTTAAAAGAACTAGCAGAAAATATAAAAAATAATCCAAACTTTAATTCCTATTCAGGAGGTACGGTTCAGATAAATGTTCAAGAAGAGAGGATAAAAAGGATTATTGGAATTGGAAAATTGTATAAGTATTTACCTTTAGCGCAATTGCCCCATCCTTCATTTGTAATAAAAAAATCAATCTTAAGAAAACTTAAAAACCCATTCGATTCAAAATTAAAAATAGCATCTGATTATAAGCAACAATTAATTCTTAGAAAAAGAAATTTATGGAAAACTTGTTACCTGAATCAAATAATTTCTATTATGCCAATTGGTGGAATAAGTACATTAAATAATAATTCTATTTTTAATGGATATAAAGAAACATATTATTTATCTTCTGAAATGCATAAATTTTTAACCCCATATATATTATTTATAAAAATAATTCTTCATTTTTATTCAAAATTAAAAGTCTTAAAAGTTAATAGATTAATGATTAATTATGATAATTTCCTCTAATAATTTACTTTTTTGAATCTGATATAAAATAAAAAAATATTTTCAGATAGAAAATGTAAACTTTCAAAAATCTTTAAGAAAATTTAGGATAAAATTAACCTTTACAAATTATCTGTTTTTTAAAATCAAAATTCTCTTCAGACTTTATTTCAATCAAAGGAATCTGAGAAATATAAGATGCCCACATAGTAAAAGTACTTGGAGGACCTATAATCAAATCGCAAGATTGTAAGGTATTTTGATCTGCTTTCCAATTTCTGTTTGCAAAAGAATCAACTCCAATAATAGGGCTTATTTTTTCATCACTTACCGCAATAATAAATGGATCATAATTTTGAGAAATTAGCTTAATTTTTAAATCACTTATTATTGCACTGTAAAAATTATCCGAGAAATAATATTTGCCATTATTCCATAATTTATAGTCATTTCTTCTAATATGCAGTCCTACAATAAATTTACCACTATCTTTAAGCTTTTTAATATTATCAATTATAGAATTAGATTTAAGGAAATTATTTTTTTCAAATTTATAAATTTTTTTTAGCTGATCATGATATTTGATTGTTAGATTTTCTCGTCTAAAACGCCACCCTTTCACAATCATTATGTAATTTTTTCTATTAAAATAAATACATATCTGCTTTTTCCTAAAAAAAATTTTTATTGATTTATATAAAAACTTAAGAAAAAAATTATTAAATTTATCAAAAATATAAAAAAAATAATTATCAAATTTTAAAAGTCCAAACAAAGTGGGGTTAAAGAATTTAAAACCTTTTTCCATTGAATAAGCATGATAATGAAGTGATTGAAAAAGACGATTACAATAACCTCCATATTTTTCTAAAACAATAATGATCTTCATAAGCTATAAAAATAATTTTATTAAAAAATTACTCACTTATATTACTTCTACCATATATATCTTCATATCTAATTATGTCATCTTCTCCTAAATAATTTCCACTTTGTATTTCTATAAGAATCAGAGTCTCATCTCCTTTATTTGAAAGTCTATGTTTACTCCCACAAGGTATATAAATACTTTCATTCTTAAAAAGTACTTTCTTTTCTAAATCCACCTCCACGGCGGCGATTCCTGAAACTACGACCCAATGCTCAGATCGGTATTTATGTTTTTGTAAAGATAATGATGCTTTTGGTTTAACTTCTATACTTTTCACTTGCCAGTTTGATCCCTCAGCAATAGATAAATAGCTTCCCCATGGCCTGTATATTTTCGTATGAAAAGTTCCTTCTTTAATTTTGGAATTTCTCATCAAATCTACTAGATTTTTTACTCTTTGACTTGATCCTTTTTGAGTAATCAATACAGCATCCTTTGTCTCAACTACTATTAGATCTTGCACATCAATTGCTGCTATAAGCCTACTTTCACTTCTGAAAAAACAATTTTCAACGTTTTCAGACAAGATTTTTCCACTTTTATAATTTCCGTATTTATCTTTTTTAGAAATCTTCCATATTGAATCCCAACTCCCCACATCACTCCAATCTATGTTTAGTGGGAAGACTATACCTAATTTCGTCTTTTCCATTATTGCTATATCAAAAGAGATTTCAGAGCAATAACTGAATTCCTTTTTAGAAATTCTTAGAAAATCCAAGTCGATAGTACTTTCCATTATTGATTTTTTGCATCTTGAAAATATTTCTGGTGAATATTCTTTAAATTCCTTTATTGCTACATCATTTTTCATAAGAAAGATTCCACTATTCCATAAATAGTTTTTATTTTTAATAAATTTTTCTGCCTTTTGCTTATTTGGTTTTTCTATGAACTTTTTTATAGGCATTCCTGCTGAATTCTCCAATTTCAATTGATCTTCCGCCTCTATATATCCATAACCTGTTTCAGCATTAGTTGGCTTTATACCAAACGTAACAATATATCCTTTTTCAGCAATCTTAATGCTCTCTTCAATTAAACTTATAAAATTTTCTAAATTTCCAATGACATGATCAGCTGGCAATATTAAAGAAATTGAATCACTTGAGATTAATTTTGCTTTTAAGATACCTAAGGCAATGGCAGGTGCTGTATTCCTTGCATAAGGTTCTAAAATAATTGATTCGGGTTTAACATCAATCTCTCGCATTTGCTCCGCCACAACAAATCTATGTTCTTCATTACAAATTAAAATAGGTTTACTAAGATTTTTTAAATTCTTGATTCTTAAAAATGTATCTTGCAAAAAAGAATTATTACTTAAGGGATTACATCTTAAAAATTGTTTGGGTAAACTGCTTCTTGACATAGGCCATAATCTAGTACCTGAGCCGCCACACATCAAAATTGGAATTATCTTCTTATAGTTTAATGAATCCATAAACTCAAACTCACTTTAATTTATAATATTCGAATAACTAACTTTTAAGAGTACATAATGAAAATAAAAAATATATGTTGTATTGGAGCAGGCTATGTTGGTGGACCCACAATGACAGTAATTGCTGATAAATGTCCAAATATACAGATTGAGGTTGTTGATTTAAATGAAGAAAGGATAAAAAACTGGAATAATCCAGATATAACAAAACTCCCAATATATGAACCTGGCTTAGCAGAAATCATTTCTAGATGTAGAGGTAAAAATTTACATTTTTCAAACTCAATTGAAGAAAAAATTAAAATAGCTGACATGATTTTTATTTCTGTAAATACTCCTACAAAAAAAAAGGGTATTGGTGCAGGTAAAGCCAGTGATTTAAGATGGGTAGAATCTTGTGCTAGGCAAGTTGCAAAATTTGCAGAAAATCATACAATTGTTGTTGAAAAAAGCACTCTCCCTGTAAGAACCGCTGAAGTAATAAAGTCAATCCTAGAAGGTTCCAATTGTGATATAGAACAAAAAAAGTCAAAAAAAACTTTTGATGTTTTATCCAATCCAGAATTCTTGGCTGAGGGTAGTGCTATAAATGACCTTCAAAATCCAGATAGAGTTTTAATTGGGGGTGAAAATGATACTGCGATTAAGTGCTTGGCTGATATATATAAAAATTGGGTACCTGCAGAAAAAATATTAAGGACAAATATCTGGAGTAGTGAATTAGCAAAACTTACCGCAAATGCTTTTTTGGCTCAAAGAATTAGTTCAATTAATTCTATAAGTGCATTATGCGAAACAACTGGTGCTGATATTAGAGAAGTATCAAGAGCTATAGGTGCTGACAGTAGGATAGGTTCTAAATTTTTAGATTCAGGGCCTGGATTTGGTGGAAGCTGTTTTAAAAAAGATATTTTAAATTTAGTGTACTTAGCAGAATATTTTGGATTACCGGAAATTGCAAATTTTTGGGAAGAGGTAGTTCATCTAAATACATGGAATCAACATAGGATTTCTAAACTTATTGTAAAAAAACTTTTTGGAACAGTTATTGGAAAAAAAATATGTATTTTAGGATTTGCTTTTAAAGCAAATACCAATGACACGAGAGAATCTGCTTCTATAAGGATATGCAAAGACTTAATGGAAGAAGGAGCAATTCTTTATATTAATGATCCAAAAGTTTGCCCCTCTCAAATTGCAATTGATCTTGAAAAGAAGGAAAATATTCAAATTAAAGAAATACCTAATCACGAACTTACATCTGAATTTGAAGGTGAATGGTGCTTTGAAAAAAATATAAATCTTGCTTCAGAAGGATCAGATGCAATCGTTGTACTTACTGAATGGATAAATTATTCTACGATTGATTGGAAAGAAATATCTAATAATATGAGAAAACCTGCATGGGTATTTGATGCTAGATATATTATTTCTAAGAGGAAAGTATTAGAAGCTGATTTAAATTTTTGGAGAATTGGTGATGGAACTATAATATAATTTTCACTTATAAATCTCTAGAAGCCATTTGGGTTTAAAGTTTGCCACTTCCAACCATCCTGACACATATCATTTATATTTCTTTTTGGATTCCAATTTAAAATTAACTTAGCTTTGTTATTATCAGCAACTACATTTGGTAAATCTCCCAAACGCCTATCAGAAAATCTATAAGGTATTGAACATTTATTCACTAATATAAATTTATTAACTAACTCCAACACACTAGTTCCAATTCCAGTTCCTATATTTAAGTCTATTATTTGAGATTTATTTTTAAAGAGGAAGTCTAAAGCCAAGCAATGAGCTTCAGCTAAGTCCATAATATGAATGTAGTCTCTCACGCATGTGCCATCTTTTGTTGGCCAGTTGTCTCCAAATATTTCTAACTCTTTAAGCTTACCCTGTGCAACTTTACAAATTAATGGGAAAATATTTGTTGAAAGTGATAAGGAGTTGTCTCCAATCAAACCACTTTCATGAGCTCCAATAGGATTAAAATATCTCAAATTTGCAATTTTCCAAGAATCACTAAAACTTTGAAAAATTGAGTCTAAAATATTTTCTATTGATACTTTTGTATATGCATAAGGGGAATAAGGCTTAATTTCAGATGTTTCTAAAATTGGATTTGAAGATTTAAGCCCATAAATACTTGCACTGCTGCTAAAAACTATATTTCTGCAACCATATTTTTCCATTAATTCTAATAAACATATTGTTCCTATTACATTGTTTTCCCAATATAAAAAAGGCTTTGAAAATGATTCCGATACAGATTTTAAGCCTGCAAAATGTATAACGCCCTCGATTGGATTTTTACCTTCAATTGCTTCTATAAAAACCCTACTTAAAAATAATTTATCTCTTAAGTCCCCTTTAAAAAAAGATATTTTATTTTGAACAAATTTATTTTTTACTAATTTCTTGACTCTATCTATTGATAAGGGGGAACTATTTACATTCGAATCCACAATCGTTAATTTGTAACCCTTTTCTAAAAGAAGTAAACAGGTGTGACTTCCGATATAACCTGTGCCACCTGTTATTAATATATTTTTCATAAAAAACTTAATAATAAATTCTTTTTGTTAAAAATCTGAACATATCCTAAGAATTATTATTCTAACTTTTTTAAGAATCAAATTTTCCAAGTTATATAAATTTAGAAATGTATTTATTTAAAATAATTTTTAATAAGCAAATTTTATTTTCGATAACAGTTGGAAAGAAAAATTCAGATCATTAGATATATAAAAAATGGGAAAGAAAAAATTTTTTAATAAACCACAATATACCTTTATTTTGCTTGATTTCAAATTAAATTAAAAATTTAGTTCTATGATAATTATTAAAATAATAAATCTCTTTGGATTATTAATTATTTTTAAAACTGATAGTATTCTTTGTACCAGTCTACAAATTTGGAAATACCTTCTTGAACCGATGTACTTGGTTTAAAACTTACAAAATCTTCAAGTAATCTACTATCAGATTCTGTAAACGGCACATCTCCAGGTTGAATTGGAAGAAATTCTTTGATTGCTTTTTTACCTAATTTTTTCTCTAGAGCACCTATAAAGTCCATTAATGGAATAGGATTAGAGTTTCCAATATTAAAAATTTGATAAGGAGCCCAACTATTATTTGGCTTCAGATTTTGATAATCAAAAGAATTATTCTTTAAAGGCGGTTTTCTTATTACTCTTATAATACTTTCTATTACATCATCAATATAAGTAAAGTCTCTGCTCATTTTTCCATTATTAAAAATTTTAATAGGCACATTTGAAATTATTGATTTAGTGAAAAGAAATAATGCCATATCGGGTCTACCCCATGGTCCATAAACAGTAAAGAAACGTAACCCGGTAGTGGGGATATCAAATAGATGACTATAAGTATGTGCCATTAATTCGTTTGATTTTTTAGTTGAGGCATAAAGACTTATTGGATGATCTACGTTGTGAGATTCTAAAAAAGGCATCCTTTTATTACCGCCATAAACAGAGCTACTACTTGCATAAACTAAATGCTTAATATCATGGTTTTTGCATTCTTCTATAATATTCAAAAATCCAACTACGTTTGAATAAACATAAGAAGAAGGATTTTCTAAAGAGTATCTAACTCCTGCTTGGGCCGCAAGATTAATTACAATTGAGGGTTTATATTGTGAAAAAATACTTTTTATTAATTCTTTATCCTGTAAATTTCCTTTTATAAATTTGAATAAACTTTCATCAAAAGATTTAAGAATTTCTAATCTAGCTTCCTTTAACTTGAGGTCATAATAATCATTTAAATTATCAAAGCCAATAATTTTTTCTCCATTCTCTAAAAGCCTCTTACTCAAATGAAAACCAATAAATCCTGCATTCCCTGTTATTAAAATGGTCATATCTTTGATAATGAATAAATAAGACAAATTTTTTTTAAATTTAAAAACATATAAATATTTAAAATCTTGATTTGGTTCTTAAATCATTATGGTTTTATAATCAATCTTATCATCAATTCATTTAAGGAATTTTTATTTATACTAAGTTCTAATTATGGAATTACTACACTTGGATTTACTAATTTCTCTAATAATTTTATAAAAATTGAATATTTTATTTAACTTCTTTTTTTTAATTAGATTTATTTTCTTTATTTTCTAAAATCCAATAATTATGAGTATATTACAGGAAATATTATTTTTCATTAACATTAAATCTCTTTGCATTGATAAATTTCTATTTGATAAATGATTTTAATAATTTTTTTAATTTGGGAATATTAATATTTTGGTTCAAATTATCATCTTTATTTCTAAAGTGTGACCTAATTATTCTGCATTCACCATTATTAACTTTGCCTTGATTATGTATTGTATCAGTATGGAAAATAATTAATGTTCCAGCTTTACCTTCAATAGGTTTTAAATTATCAATTATGGGTTTCGGTAATTCCCTTGACTTTCTGAAATATTTAGAATTGTTGTATGAAGGTCTTGGGAGAGGAAAAGTTCTTTGTACCCAATGTTGCGTTGATGCCGATAATTCAAATGCACCATTATCAATACAAATATTATTCATATAAAGCATAAACTTTAATGTTGGGATTCGATCAAAATGAGGTTCTTGAGCAATATGTTTACTATCAGGTGTATCAAGTGTTTGAAAAACATCTATATTTAAATTTTTACTGTGAAAAAATCGATTTGCAGTTTGAGACAATAAAGGGGAATTAACAAGCTCTTTTAATTCGATTTCATAATTAAATTTTTCAATAGCGTTCTCATAATTTTTATTTATCACTTTAATTCCTAACAAATCCATATATGTTTTACATACCCCACCAGAATAATTATTGCTTTTACCTTTATTTTGTAAAGGAAGATCTAATAAATGATTACTTTTTAACCTTTTAAAGAGATCATCGGTTTCTAAAAAAAAGTCATCAATTACAACATAACCAAAAACTAAAAGACTGTATTCTATTAAATCGTCCAAATTTGCATGATTCTTTTTTAGTCTAAGCATTAATTTTTCTCCAATATATCAATAGATGTATTTAGTTCCAAGGTTTTTTTAAGTATAGACCCTTCTAACTAGAGCACAATTTTTTTTAATTTGTTTATGTCTATGGGTAATTAGTACTTTAGTTTAGCTTTTTACTCATATTTGTAATTTCTATAATTATTTTTAGCTAAGTACAGCAATCTAAGGCAATAGTTGATTCATCATAAATAATTAGGTTTATTTTGTATAAAGATCATCTAACTAGACTAATCATCTAATAATGTTCACCTCATAAAATTTAAATTAACCAAAAATGAAAAAGGGTCTGAGTCGTGAAACAATCATTAAATTAAATAATCTCAGGGATAATTTTCTAACTACTTTAATTTCT
>MDTB01095421.1_pt1 | contig 14366 bp, 14 predicted proteins | sample 811161 | NCBI WGS metagenome assembly MDTB01 (sample SAMN05326650, study PRJNA326480) | marine metagenome | isolation source: seawater | place: Mediterranean Sea | collected 2009
ACCACTGCCACCAATTATCCCAAGTTTTCTTTTTTTCATTATTTAATTATTAATGCTTTTTTGCTAGAACTTGAAGCTAAATATGGATTTAAAAAAATATATCAGGTCTATTCCTGACTATCCTAAAAAAGGTATTTTATTCCGAGATATTACAACTCTCATTAAAAATCCTAAAGCATTCAAATATGCTAATGATAAAATTATACAAATAGCAAAAAAGTTGGATTTTGACAAAATTTCAGCTGTGGAGTCTAGAGGGTTTGTTTTTGCGTCCACTATATCTTACATCCTAAATAAACCTTTTATACTTTTGCGTAAAAAAAATAAACTACCCGCTGAAACTCATTCAATAGATTTTAAACTTGAGTATGGTGAGGCGACAATAGAAGTGCATAAGGACTCTATTTCTAAAGGAGAAAAAATCCTTGTAATAGATGATTTAATTGCAACTGGAGGGACGGCTGAGGCAGCAGCAAAACTTATTGAAATCTCTGGTGGAAAAGTTGCTGGTTTTATTTTTGTAATTAATTTATTTGATTTACCTGGAAACAGTCTACTAAAAAATAAAGGTTATAAGACTGAGAGTCTTGTTGAATTTCCAGGCCACTAAATTTCTTTATTCTTCCAAGTTGAAGGTGTTAATTCATTATTTATTTCGATATTAATATTATAATCAAACGGTCTTGTGCCTCTAGCTTTGATATAATCATAAGTTTTTTTTATACCTTCTTGTAAAGAAATATTTGTTTTGTAGTTTAACAAAGACCTTGCTTTATCAGCTGAACAAGTTGCGTGCTTAACTTCTTTTGGCCTATCTTTTTTATGAATTGGCTCTAGATTAACACCAGTTATATTTGAACATATTTCTGCAATTTTATTAATAGTAACAAATTCTTCATCAGGCCCAATATTTATAGTTTGTTTATTTAAGTTTTTCTGGTCTAACATTGGGATTAAACAACTAAGACAGTCATCTATATAAGAAAAACATCTTGTTTGTTTACCATCTCCATAAATGATTGGTGCCTTACCTTGTAACATCCTGTTTATCATTATCGAAACAACATTTCTAAAGGGATCATCGTATTTTTGTCTTGGTCCTATAATATTATGTGGAACAGCGATAACCCATTCAATATTATTTAATTCGCATAAGTTTTTTAAAACTTCTTCAGAGGCTACTTTTGAAATTGCATATGGATCTACAGGCTTAGGACTCATATTTTCTTTAAAAGGAGTCTTTTGATCTCCATACCTTGCCATAGATGAACAGAAAATAATTCTATCAACTTTTTCATTCACAGCAGCAGTAAAGATAGAAACTGATGCTAAATAATTATTCTTTGTAATCTCGAAGGGTGAGAATACTGAAAGCCCCTCGTGAGCAGTTGCAGCACAGTGATAAACAACATTAACACCTTTCATAATATTTTTAACTTTTTCAAAATCACAACAGTCTATTTTATGAAATTCAATGTTTTTACATACATTATCGTCATAACCACCTATCATGTTATCAATTCCAACAACTTTATGGCCTTGATTGCTTAACTTTTCTGATAAATGAGAACCAAGAAAACCAGCCGCTCCTGTAACTAAGATATTTTTTGGATTTTTTGACATTCAAACTTTATTTATAATTAAATGTGAATTAAATCAATCTTTTAAAAAACTTTTGGCCTGTACCATGATTTTTTTCCAATAATAGAATTATAAAGGCCAGATAGTCTTTGAAAATATATTTTTTTCTTATGTTTATTAAATAATATCGAAAATAAAAGAACTTTAAATAGTGCTGAAAAAAACTTTGAAGACACTTTTAAAAGGCTAACAATATAACCGTCGTATTTTTTATGATAGTAAAAAGTTGACCACATCCAATGCCAATTTCTAGATAGTTCCATTTCAAAATTAATAGACTTGTTATGAGAACTACCTCCCATATGTTTAATCTTTATAGCAGGATCTAGATAAATCTTTTTATTTAATTTTCTTAATCTTCTGCATAGATCGATTTCTTCAAAATAAATAAAAAAATTATCATCAAAAAAACCTATTTCCTTAAACTGGTGGATATTTAAAAACATTGCAAAACCTTTAACATTATTAACTTCAATAATTTTCTTAGAAACTTCATTGCTTAAAATCCCCTCCTCTTGTATCGCGGGACCGATAATTGCAAATTCCGGATATTTTTCAGCAGTTAAAAGAAAATTGTCCAATGAATCTTTTTCTATCTTCGTATCTGGGTTAAGTATTAATGCAAATTTAGTTTTTACCTTGGATAAGCCTAAATTATTTCCATTCGCATATCCTAAATTGAATCCAGTAAGTTCACAATCAACGTTAGGGTATTTTTTTTCAATTGTCTCTTTGAATTCTTTATTGCTTGAATTCTCAATAATTAGGATCTTAAATTCACAGTTTATTGAGTCTAAACAAGAAAATATTTTTTCATCGCTATTAAATGTATTAATTATAATTGTTAAGTCGTTCTTCGACATAATTTAATTCTATTGATTTAAAAGAATATCTATTTTATTCATTGTAAATAACATATATATAATATGTCTCGATAGTCTTGTAAATTAAATGAAAAAAGTAATAGTTACTGGTGGAAATGGATTTATTGGAAGTAATTTAATTAAGTTTTTGATAAAAAAAAATTATTTTGTAATAAATATCGATAAAAACACTTATTCAAAAAATTCATATATCCTAAAAAACTTAAAGAGAAAAAAATATGTTTTTTATAAACTTGATATAAACAAAAAAGAAAAATTTATAAAAATTTTAAAAAAACACAAACCTAAGGCTATTTTTAACCTAGCTGCTGAAACTCATGTAGACAGGTCAATAGACTCTCCTAAAGAATTTATCAATAGTAATATTTATGGAGTTTTTAATTTATTAGAGGCTATTAGAAAATACAAAAAAAAATTAAAACTCGTGCATATTTCTACGGATGAAGTTTTTGGTGATATTAAAAATAATGCTAGATCAACTGAAACAAGTTCTTACAATCCAAGCTCTCCTTATTCAGCAAGCAAAGCTAGCTCGGATCATCTAATTAAGTCATATGTTAAAACATATGCGGTTGACGCGGTAATTTCAAATTGTTGCAATAACTATGGACCTGGACAATTTCCTGAAAAATTAATTCCAACCTTAATCTATAATATTCTTACCAATCAGCCTTTACCTATTTATGGAAAAGGTGTTAATTCTCGTGAATGGATTTTTGTTGATGATCATTGTAGAGGACTTTTGGCTATTCTTAATAAAGGGAAAAAGGGAGAAAGTTATAATATTGGAACTGGTATAAATATTAATAATCTTAATTTAACCAAATTATTATTGAATATTGTTAAAAGTAAAAAGATTAAAATTGGTAAAAGAGTAAAGATAAAATTTGTAAAAGATAGACCGGGACATGATCTTAGATACGCAATAAATAGTAATAAGATCAGAAAACAACTTAAATGGAAGCCTATGACAAATTTTGAAACTGGATTAAATTTTACTTTTGAATGGTATTATAAAAATAATAATTTTTTTAAAAGTTTCTCTAAAAAATTATTTTTTAAAAGACTTGGATTAAAAAATGATTAAAAAAGGAATAATACTTGCTGGTGGTCACGGGACAAGAATGAGTCCGTTAACAAAAGCAGTTAATAAACAGTTGCTTCCAATTTATGACAAACCTTTAATTTATTATCCGCTTTCAGTACTGATGCTTGCTGGAATAAGAGATATTCTCATTATTGTTAATAAAGGTCAACTTTCTCAATTCAAAAAGATTCTTTCTGATGGTAGCAGATTTGGATTAAGGCTAAAATTTAAAGAACAAGCTACACCGCGAGGACTTCCTGACGCTTTTATTTTGGGTGAAAAATTTATAGGCAAAGATAATATATCTTTAGTTTTAGGAGATAATTTTTTTTATGCTCAAAGTTTAACAAAAAAATTAAAAGAATGTGTTAAACTCAAAACAGGGTGCAAAGTTTTGTTGCATCCAGTAAATTCTCCTGAACTTTACGGTGTGGCAACAATTAATAAGAGCAAAAAGATAATTAGATTAGAAGAAAAACCTAAAAATTCAAAATCTAATTTAGCGGTGACGGGTCTTTACTTTTTTGACAATAAAGTGATTGATTATAGCAAATCACTTAAACCATCAAAAAGAAAAGAAATAGAAATAATAGATTTACTTAACAAATATAGAAAAAAAAATAAATTGAAAGCTGAGTTTTTGGGAAGAGGTGGTGCCTGGCTTGACACAGGGTCAATAAACGATTTTTACAATACTTCTTCTTTTGTTTCAGCGCTTGAAAATAGACAAGGACTTAAAATAGCTTGTCTAGAAGAAATAGCATTTAACTATAAATGGATTGATAAAAATCAAGTTATTGATGCAATTAAATTCTATGGGAACTGTTTATATTCTCAATATTTGAAGAAAATATTAAAATAAAGATCAAATGATTAAAAAAATTATTGTTACTGGTGGTAATGGTAGATTTGCAAAAGAATTAAAAAAGATTAGCCATAAACATAAGTTTATTTATAAAAATAAAAAACAACTTAATATACTCTCTATAAAATCTATCGAAAAAAATATTAAAAAATTTAAACCTAATTATATTTTACATCTTGCTGGACTATCAAGACCAATGTCCATACATGAAAGTAAAATTAATCATAGTATTGACTTAAATATAATTGGAACTTGTAATCTAGTAAAAATTTGTAATGAAAAAAAAATTAAGCTAATATTTTTTTCTACAAGCTATGTTTATCCTGGTCAAAAAGGAAATTATAGAGAAACTGATCCTGTGCTGCCTTGGAATAATTATGGTTGGTCAAAACTGGGAGCTGAGTCAGCAGTTCAAATGTACAAAAATTCTTTAATAATAAGAGCATGTATGACTGAAAAACCATTCATACACAAACATGCCTTCGATAATGTTAAATCCAATTTTATATTTCACGATGAAATGGCAAAAATCTTTTTAAAAGTTATCGATAAAAAAGGTGTGATAAATATTGGTGGAAAATCTCAAACGATATATAAATTTGCAAAAAAATATAATAGTAAAGTAAAAAGAAAAACATCAAAAAATGAGTTACCAAAAAAAATGGATATGAATTTAAACAAACTAAAAAAAATTCTTTAAAATGAAGATTTATAAAACAAAATTCAAAGATTTATTAATTATCAAGCAAAAAAACAATATAGATAAAAGAGGGAGTCTCAGAGAAACTTTTAATAAAAAAATTTTCAAACAAAATAAATTTGTTTTTGAGTATTGCACTGTATCGAAAATAAATTCTTTAAGAGGTTTTCATTTCCAACATAAATTTCAACAAGCAAAGTATGTAAATGTTTTAAAAGGTAAAATACTAGACTGTGTGATAGATTTAAGAAAAAACTCTAAAACATTTGGTAAAACTTTTAAGATTATTTTATCTGATAAAAATTGTTTGAGTTTATTCATTCCTAGAGGATTCGCTCATGCGTACTTCAGTTTTGAGAAATTAAATATTGTCTACTATAAATTAACAAATTATTACAAGCCTCAATTTGAAAGCGGTATAAATGTGATGGATAAAAATCTTAAAATAAAATGGCCAAAAAATAATTGCATTGTTTCAGCAAAAGATAAAAAACTACCTTTGTTCAAAGAATTTTGTAAATCTTATAAAAGTTTGTAGTCTGATAAATCTTTAACAATTATTGGTGTTTCCTTTACTTTATAATTCTTTAAAAACCAATATGAAAGGAACCTCTCTGCTAAAAATCCATATATTCTCTTCATTCCGTATCCTTCTAATTTTTTAGTTTCAAATATGTTTTCACATCTTTTTAACCAAGGGAAAATAATTTCATAATATTTGCTTAAAATTTTTGTTTTACAGATAAACATATTATGTGGGTTGAATGATGTTCTTGTTTCTACAAAGTTTCTAAAATCCTCTTTATTTTCTTCATCTAGCAAATCAATAGCAGTATCTAGATTTCCTTTTCCATGAAATAAATCAAAATGAAATTTGATTGTTCTTTTTTTTTTTGAAAAAAGGTATGAAGGTTTCGTAATAAATTCAAAAAAATGCTTTTTTAAGATTTTCATTAATTTGAAATTTTCAACTGAAAATTGATTTCCTAAAATACAATCATAATCTTTTTCAATAATATCGTTTATTGAAATCTCTTTAAGTTGATCAAAGGACATATCTTTTTCATCAATTTCTTTTCTGGTAAAAAATTTTCTATACTGGCAAAATCCAACCCAATCAGTTTCGATATTGTTCAAATAATTTTTCCAAATCCAATAGTGGAAAGTATACTCTCCATAGTTGGGATTTTTTTTTGATATATTGTCCCCACTTTTATCGCTTAAACAATCTTTAGAAAATTTTTCTTTCCCTAGCCCTACTGGTATATAAGATAGTTTTTTTATCAAATTTTCATGTCTTGGATTTAATGTTAAACAAAATATTGAAGTATTTTTCATAAAAAATTGGTAGCGAGGGGCGGATTCGAACCGCCGACCCCAGGCTTATGAGTCCTGTGCTCTAACCAACTGAGCTACCTCGCCTTCCTTTAAGCGTGTCGTTGTTATATACTACTTTTAATATTTGTTGCAAATAACTTTATAAATCAATTTAAATTAAACAATTTCTCAGCAGCAAAACAATACTTCGAAAACCTAATTCTTTGCATTGGAAAATCCTCGATTAATTCATCTAAATTTTTATTTATTGAAGTTTTTAATTCTACAATAATTCTATCATCATTTACTTCAAATCCTGTTTTAAAATCTTTATATTTAATATTTGTATCTATAGATATTCGAACATTATCAATAATTGAATACTCTCTTAGATAATTTACATATAATTTTGGATAACAAACCCCATATTGATTATCATAAATACCGTTGATTTTCTTTAGATCAAATTCCTTCTCGTTTATTACTTTTCTTGTCTTGTATCTGCCTTCTATTGCAGAATTTTTAATTTCTAAATAAAATCTTTTATCTTGATCATCCGGGTAATTCCGTATTCTAATTTTTTTTCTGGGAACTAATCCTTCAATTGAATCCTTATATAAATCTAAATTCATATTTTCAAAATAAAGGCTTTTAATTTCTCTAGGGTAATGTATTGACTTAACTGATTTTTTATTTAAAAATTCTTTAAATTGTATTAAATTTTCTCTAATTATATATAGCTTTTCTTCTATTCTAAAACTCATAATTAGCTTCTGGGTTTTACTCCAAGTCTTTTATAATAATTTCGACTTAACTCAATTAGTTCTTTCGCCTCAATAGCTGATCCAAAATTAACAAATTCAACAACATTTTTCCCTTTATAATTTTCAAACCAATATTTAATATTTTTTAGTATTTCAGGGTGCTGGCTGTTTAGATGTTCAATATTATTTATCTGATTAAATTCACTTTTTGAATGAACAGCGATTATTTTATCGTCTTGATCACCGGTATCATTCATTTTTACAACACCTATAGGCTTTACTTTGACTACTTCTCCTCTAGTTAAAGGAGATCCTAAAACAAAAATATCTAATGGGTCTCCATCTCCACCCCTGGATATAGGCAAAACAGTTCTAGGTAACATTCCATAATTTACAGGATAAGGGCCAAATTCTATATCTCTAGGTTTTCCCATGTAAAATTCTCTTACTATCGACCCGCTTAGTTTTGATACTTCCCATTTTTCACTAGTGCCTGAAGGTATTTCTATTACGACGTTAAAAGATTTATCTTTATTAATAGTTTCGTGATCTTTAATATAATTTTTATAAATCTCTTTTCCATTAATCTGGGAGACTCTAAGTTTTTTAGGATCATATAAGTTTCCGTATACATTATTAATTAAAAATTCGTTTCCTGAAGAAATTTTAGAAAGATTATCGATATCTGCCAACTTGAAGAAGTTTTTACAATCTAAATTATTTATTTCTATTATAGCTCCATCATATTCTTGCTTTTTATTATATGCAGATAAGCAAGTTTTTAAATTATTTAAATTAGATGAATTAATTTTTGAAATTGAACTATCCTTTGCTGCCACTCCTATGTTTGCATTTTCTACTTTTATATAGTCTAGCTCAACAAATGATCTTTCTCCAATTGAAAGCCCTTTGTCTCCACAATTCATCAAATTAAGTTTGCCTAATTTATAATTACCAGATGAAAAATCTGTACAATCATTTTTTGCAGAAGAAATCTCTATATTATTGAAAATCAGATTTGAAAAATCGACATCTAAAGCATCGCTAAAAGAATTTTTAATTTGTAAATTTTGAACATTTCCTTTTGAGTTGATAAAATTAATAGTATCTTCACAACTCGAGTTATCCGCTTTAATATTAATATTTTCTACAATCAAATTTATAAGAGACAAGCAACCAGTTAAGCTTTTTGTATTTATAGGATAATCTGAGGGGAATGTTTTAAGATCAAAGTTTTTATCGTCTTGAAATATTTTATATCCATCAAACACTATGTCTAAATTTTTTAGATTTCCATTAATGAAATATGCTTTAGATCCAGGTTTACTTTGAATGATCTGAACTAAATTATTTTTTTTATCAAAATTTATTTTAATCCCCTCTTCATAAAAAATTTGTGAATTATTAATTTTTATTTTTTTTAATAAATCTTTTTTGTTTAAATTTTCAAGTTTAAGACTACTTCCAAGATATTGGTAGTTTGTATTATCTATTTTTAATTCACCTTCCAGTAAATTTGTTAAATCTTGATTTGAAAAATTGTATAACTTACAGTCTTTCAGAAAAATTTTACATCTTTCAAATTTATCTTTCTCATTGTTATGTCTAATTAAATATGTGTTTGGATCTATGTCTTCAATAGTGCTATTAAATCTATTTAAAATATTCTCAATTGGCTTATAAGAATTATGAGCTATAATTTCTTTATCTTTAATATTGGTGTAATTTTCTTTAATATTTCTAAAATTAGTAAGTATCTTATCAACCTTTTTCTTAATTTGACTCTGAGATAAATCAAGTCCTGAAAGATTTATTTGTTCTGAAAACTTTCCTAAATCAATTTTAAGAATCTTTTTTTCAAGTTTGTCAAAAGAAATTGTGTAATAATCATTTATAGGAAATCGATTAGCGACTGTCGTTGTTGTCGGATTAGGTCTATCAATCTCTGGATTTGCATCATAATTTATTGGTTCAAAATAATTTTCTATTGCATTCCAATAAAATTTCCTGTTACTAGCACTTAGAGCATGTTGGCTATTTGTAGATTGCATTAGTAAGTTGTAGATATTTAATTTTATGATATTTTTTTCTTCAAACATTGCCAACAATGTATTGTCTAAATCATAATCAAAAAAGAAAAAGTCATTCTTGTTATCTTTAAACCTATTTGAATAGTAGAGATAGATAAGATTCAAATTATTAACTGAATTAAGAGATATAGACTTATGAGCATCGCTTCTGTTAATCAAATTAGCATTTGTTAATTTAGACAACATAACTTTACTACTTTTACTCCTCAAAATTGGCGTTCCTACCGACCAATTACTAAGATTATTGTCAGGTATATTTTCTACAAGTTTAAAAAAAAACTTTTGATCTCCTTCAAGAATTGGTCCCTCTCTCCTATTGTTAAATTCTAACATTTCTTTCGCAGCTTTTTCTTGAAAAAGCATTATTGACTCAGTTTGATTAACTCTAGTTAACACTTTTAAAGATCTAGGAGCCAGATATCCAAAATTTCTTAGCATTTGAGTTTGGATGATTACGTCCTCTAAATTTCCTCTTACATCTGGTTTAAAAAGTTTAAACCTAGTTATGCCTCTTATATTTCCATAATCCAATTGAACATCTAAACTTTGAATTACTGAATTATCTTTTAAAGCAATATGATCTTTTGCATCTCCACTTTGTCGAATTCTACCTTTTAAAAAACATTTAGATTTATCTTCGTATGTAACAATAATTTTGCTTTTAAATTTTCTTTTATTTTCATCAGCTATGAACCTAGTGCCACTAGTTAAAATTCTCATGCTGTTAACAGCCCATCTTCTATAGTTATTGGTATCTATTTCAATTTTTTCTATTTTTAGTTTAGATCTATCTTTTAGATTTTTTATTGAGACTTCGCTATTACAGCCCAAGAATTGATCATTAGATTCTTTTTGAGATGCTAATAATGAATTAATAGAAAATAAAATGAAAAGAAAAAAAATTAAAATTTTTCTCATGAGCCTAACTAATTTAATACTACATTAATTTTTTCAATATTTTGCTCTTTTGAAAGTTTACTTTTAAACTTATTTAAAGAGTCCTTATTATTAAAATTGAGTCTGTAAATATATTGGCTTGATGATATATCGCTCAAATAGTTTACCAAAAACTCACTATTTTCAATAATATCTATTCTTTGTTTAGAAATAATTTCTAACGTGTTACTTGTGTTTCCTTCATTAAAAGACATGTTATAAAATGATTTCCCAAACCTATTAAATATTTTTTGTGCAAGTTTTACCAAAAAAATCACAATTATTGTGCAAAGAACTAATTGTATCGCCCATTTGGTTCTAACGCTCGTTGCAATACCAATAGTTATTAAATCGAAGTACATTATTAACTCCAAAGCACTTTTTACAGGATGACGAAATCTAACTATAGACAAGGCTCCTATCATACCTAAAGAAAGAGCTATGTTACCTGAAATAGTTTTTGTAATAACGTAAGTTATTACTGGCAAAACCATAAAAGTAACTGTTTGAGAATGAGATTTTGCCCAGGCTTGGCCAGTTAAAGTTAAAGAATATCTTAACAATAAACCGCTTAATAATAGTAGCAATATAGATTCTAGTTCACCCACAGCTCTAGCTTATATACTTTTTTTGTTTAAATAGAAACATTTTAATACTATAAAATTTTATTTAATAGATCTAAATCTACCTCTATATCTCCCGAAGCATTCCGAAAATTATAATTAATTGTTTTTGGTTTAGATACTACTTCTTTGTAGTTTAGATTACATTTGAATGCTAAATTTTTATACATATCTCCAGCGTTTACTGGCTTAAATTCTAAAATTTTTGTGTCAGGTTTGCAAAAAACTGAGTTAGCAAATCCGGCACCGTGTAACCCAACTATATAACTTGCATTATTGAAAAGATTTACTTGATCAGAAAAACTGTAATCACTTAATGATATTTTGGTAAAACCAGAATGCTGAAGTTTCTGTAAAACATCTTTTTGATTTATAATAAATCTATTAGAAGTAGCATCAATCGAATTTGCATCTTTTCTATCAATAAAAAATTTATTAGGAAATTTTTTGATTTTTGCTTGATTTTCATTATTCTTTAAAAAACTTTCTCTTAAATATTCTATAATCCACATTGGAATATCTAGTGAATCTTTAGCAGGGTCATTTAATAATGTGTAAGGGTGAGTTGTTGAAATTATTTCGTCTGCAGAAAAATGTTTAAAATCTTTACTTGAAAGTCTCTTGTTTTTTGGAATTTTTAATTTATCAAGAGTTTCATTTTGAAATTTCCTTTCTAAATTAGGAAGCAAATAAAAATCTATTTTCGAATTATCAAATGTTGATCTATTTAAGATATTTAGTCTTGGTAAAACATCAAATAACCAATGCCAATAATTTGTATTTCCACCTCCACCTGTTAGCATAGAAAAAACTGAGCCTTTAATTTTTTTTTTCAACTTTGGAGTACCTTTGATAAAAACTGAGTTAAACTTATTTTCTGCATTGATATTATTTCTGTATTGAAATGTTGGGCCATTAATAACGGAATTATTATAAATTATTGCAGTATCATGAACCCTGTCTGTATATAATCTACTTTTTTTACAATAAAAAATTTTATATTCATTATTAGTTATTTGCACCTTTTCTAAATCTAAATCTTTATTATTTTCTATCTCTATGATTAAATTAATTTTTCCATAAATTAGAATAAAAATTTGGTAAATTATTTGTTTATAAACGTTTAAGAGAATATTTTTTATTTTAAGCATTAAAAATTTAAAAATTAATTTGGATTTAAATTGTTTAAATAATTAAATAAACTTTCAAAATTCTTTTGAAAGTAAAAATTAAACGCATTTTTGCCATGTGGTTGAGCTGCTGGAAATTCAGGACAAGCTTCTAACAATCTAGGAGTTTTCAAACCCTCTGCTATGGGAAATGTAATTGAAGAATTAGCTAAAACAAATTTTGACGATTTTACTGCACTAGCCATATCTAGAAAATCTTTACAATCGTAAAAATCTAAATTTTTAACTACATTTCGCATGTCTTTGAACTCTTCATTTGTTCCAACAAAAACAAGATCTTTAAACCCATTTAAAAAATCATAATTTATGAAATCATTTCTATATCTAAAAGTTCTTTGTATTATAATTTTCTGCTTTAAGCTTTTATGATGATCAGCTTCTAAAAAAGGAATAGAAAAATCTGGCTGTACTCCTGTAATAACAGAAGCATATTTAATGTTATCAAAAAGATTATTAATAGGTAAATCTCTGAATAAATCAAAATTGATGTCAATTTTTTGATCATTAAATTTATCAATTTTATTTAAATATTTTTGATGTCTTAATAATGGTAATAACATCTCAAATATTTTATCATTTATAAAGAATTTACCTGCGGGATGTTTATAATAAAAATCTATAGGTTTGTTTAAACTTATATATAAATTACACTCATGATTTTTTGACAATTCTTTAATTACTGGAAGTACGTTTACAATATCAGCAGCATGCCCTGAATGTAGAAAATTGAGTTGTGTTTGATCTTTAATTCTTTTTTCAATAAGGTTTATTTCCTTTTCAAATTTATTGAAAAATATATGATTATCTTTTTTTTTCTGCTCGAGATATTTTATTTCTCTATACTTATTGTCGTTGAAATATTTGTGCCAAAATTTTTTTAGAAACATTTGGATATTATTAAATTTTCTTTTCACCACTCTTGTCAACAACATGTGGGTAAGGCATTGGAAACATAAGTATACCCCCTTTATCTAAATAGTCTTTTTCTCTTTTTACTATTTCATCTTTAAAATTCCAAGGTAAAACTAAAAAAGCTTTAGGTTTTTTTAATCTCGCGCTCTCCTCTGAAATTAGTTCAATGTCCGAACCTAAACATCTAAGACCAACCTTTTCAGGGTTTCTCTCACTTATATAAGGTATTTTAGATTTATTTAATCCAAAATGTTGCAATAAAATATTTCCTTTTGTACTTGCGCCTAGAGCAAAAACTTTTTGATTAGATTTTAATATATTGTCTATAAAAAAATTAGTTTTACTTTTTATATTATCTATTTTTTTTTGGAATTCTATAAATGTTTTCTCTGATTTAAGGCTATATTTTTTTTCTATTTCTTTAAGTTTATTTAATGATAAAAAATAATCCTCTTTGTTTTTGAATTCTTTATCTTTTCTGCAAACATATAATCTTATACTTCCTCCATTTACTGCGTTTGTTTCAGCAAAAAACAACTTAAGATTAAATTCTTTTATCACTGACTCAAAAGTTTCAATAGAATAATAAGATAAATGTTCGTGGCATATATCATAAAAATTATTGTACTCAAGCATAGAGGCTAAGTAACTAATTTGAACACACCAAACACCATCTTTATCCAATATTTCGTCAATTTCTTTTACAAATTTTTTCGGTTCAGACAAATCGTAAAACATCGCACATGAAGTAATAATTTTTGCTTTACTTTTGTAATTTTGATTAAAATCTTTTGAGTTAAAGTAATTTGGGAATACTTTTATATTTTTTTTTTTATCTATATACTTAATATTTTTAGCCGGCTCAAAACCAACTAATTTTAAATTGCTAGAATAAAAATTAAGTAACGTGCAATCATTTGATCCAATATCTACAACGACATCATTGTCGTTCAGACTGACAATCTTTTTCACACTTTCAACAACGTCCTTTAAATCTTTTCTCATTGTATCGCTTGTAGCTGATCTATAAAAATATTGCCTGTAAAGAAGATCTGGCTCAGTAATTTCTAATAATTGTAATAAACCACAATTATCTTGAGCGTCGTTTTGAGCGCATAATACCAAGGTTAAAGGAGTTCTTATTTTAGTTAATGCGTTATCTTTATTTGATTTTACAAAAGTTGCTGAGATATATTGTTCATTAATAAAAAGAACTTTTTTAAGATTAGTATTTCCACATATCTTACATTTTGTAAGATAAGAAATATTTTCATTCTTGCTCTGCATATTTTAGTGTTATGATATTAAATCTCTATAAGATATAAACGAGTATGTCAAAAATTGCTATTATAACTGG
>MDTB01218757.1_pt1 | contig 14365 bp, 26 predicted proteins | sample 811161 | NCBI WGS metagenome assembly MDTB01 (sample SAMN05326650, study PRJNA326480) | marine metagenome | isolation source: seawater | place: Mediterranean Sea | collected 2009
CTAACTAGTATGTGTAATGGTGATTGGATATTTCAAATTGATGCTGATGAAATGCCTCATGAATATTTAATCGAAACTTTACCAGAGATATTAATTTCAAACCCACAAAATGAAGTTATTAGAGTTCCTAGAGTTAACACTGTGCATGGTTTAACTGATGAATATGTCAGTAAATGGAGATGGAGAGTTGATGAAAATGGGTGGGTTAATTGGCCTGATTTCCAATGGAGAATTTATAAAAATCATCCTAAAATTAAATGGGTAAATAAAGTACATGAAGTTCTTACTGGCTTTGAGCATTATTCTGATTTACACGCAGCAGAAGAATTTGCATTATATCATCCAAAAGATATAGAAAAACAAGTTAAACAAAACAATTATTATAATACATTATGAGTAGAAAATACTTACCTACATTAGCTGAGTTAGTTGATAGATTATCTATAGTTCAACTTAAAGAAGTTTTTATTACTGAACATAAAAAAGAATATGCTAAAGAAATTAAAGAAATAGTACATGATATTGAATTAATTTTAAATGATGAAAATATAAGACTAACAGGTGAAGATGTTAGGGCAATAGTTGTTCTTTCACAAATGAATCTTCATATATGGCATAATGAAACTAAATACAGAGCGGGAACCGGAGATGGCAATTTAGGACTTACTCATGGGTTAAATGGTATAAGAAATATTGCTAAAAATAAGATCCAAGAACAATCAGGCGGTAGAAAAGATTATAAGATTGATTGCATTGCTGCTGAATTTAAAGATTGGGAGGTATCATGGTAATATTTAGTAATTTTATACCTCAAGAAAGGTATGAGAAAAGGTTAGGTAGTATTGAAAGGTTTAAAGATAAACCCATTACAATTTTTAATGATAAACCTGGTACACCTGAAGAATTAGCTATAAATCCAATTAATATATTATTAGTTAATGAACCTAATGAATTTTTTGGCTTACATAATTATGCTAAACAGTATGGACATTTATACTCAGCTGTATTAAGTTGGAACTCGGACATTAATTTACCTAATTCAGCAATATTCCCCCATGGTGAAAGAAATATTGACTTAGATTATTGTATGGAATTTCAGAGAGATAGAGAAAGAGTATTTGAAGTTAACTTCTTAAGAGGCATACTAAATAAAATTGAAGGTCATCATTTAAGACATAGAATATTTGATAAAGAATCAGAAATAAAAATACCACATAAATGGTATCCTTATTTAAGTGATTTTAATCATGAAAAAAATAATAGACCTGATGGTGATGATCTACCAAATGGTAATCCAATTGAAGGTGAAGGTAAAAAAGAATTGTGGAATAGAAATGCTATGTTCCATGTAGCAGTAGAAAATTCAAGGCACAATAATTATTTTACAGATAAAATTATAGATTGTTTTTGTACTAAAACCATTCCAATTTATTGGGGTGCTCCTTATATAGGTGATTTTTATGATGATAGAGGTATTATACATTTTGAAGATGAAAATGAGTTAGTAGATATTATAAATAAACTAACACCCCAAGATTACTATGATATGAAACCTTATATTGAAGTTAATTATCAAAGAGCACTAGAAAATAGTAATTTTTTCAAACGAATAGAAGAATTTATTGATGACTTAATAAAAATAAATAATTTATGAAATATCACATAAGTGTACATATATCTCCTTATGAGATAGATAACTATCAAACATTTATACATCAATTAAGAAGAAATCTTAACTATGTAAAAGATGATATTATTTTTACTCCAATGTTAAATATAGCTGATTATTTTTATAATTGGGATAAAAGTACATTAAGTAAAAAATTTTTCACTGATAAATTCCGTAAGATAAATCAAATAGTTGAGCAGTTAGAAAATGTTACTGTATATGAATATGTAAATAAAGAAGATAAAATTTTAGGTGCTTTTAGTTATAAAACATTTTTTCTAGAAGAGTATAAAAATAAAGTAGATGCTTTTATTTGGTTTGATAGTGATATGTTATTTCCTGATAATACTATTTCATCACTAATAATGGCTCATAAGCTTAACCCTAATCATTGTATTATAACTCCTCAAATACATAGATTATGGGATGAAACATGGGATGTTTTAGTTAATGAAGATTACATGAAGATAAAAGCATCTCATGATAATTATTTTGGATTCGATGGTTATAATTTATTTGAGGTAAAAGATAGAGATCTATCAATAATTAAAAATGAAAAAAGATTTAAATTTGCTTCGGGTTGGTGTAACTTATTATCATCAGATTTATTTAAAGACTATATTAAATTTGATTATAGTTTGGGTCATTATGGACCTGATGATACATTTATAATGTATTTATTAGATTATTATAAATTTAACAAAGGTAAAGACATCAATCAGTATATTATTAAAAATTTAGTAGTAACAGAAAATTATAAACATAGTTTAAACCAATATAAAAATTACATTACTAAAAATAATAATGTAAAATCAAAAGAAGAATTTGCTGATGATGTAAAACAAGCAGTAGGTAAACAATTAAATAAAATAATAAATGAATAAAATTAATAATTCTGGATGGATATATGAATCACCAGATGGCGGTAAAACAGTTACTCGTAGAAGACCCGGAGCTAGTGTTTCAACAAGAGAAACTTTAACAGAAAAACAGAAAACTAAATTATTTAATAAACAATGAATATATTAGTAATAGGAGATAGTTGTATTGATGAGTATATTTACTGTACAGCAGATAGATTTTGCCCCGATGCACCTGTACCAGTTTTAAAACCTCAGTCATATGTTTGTAATGAGGGTATGGCTGGTAATGTAGCTGATAATTTAAGAGCTTTAGGGGCTAACGTTGAATTAATTACCAATGCTAATCAAATAAAAAAAACAAGGTTTGTTGATAATAGAACAAATCATATGTTTATAAGAATTGATGAAGGAGAAGATGATCTTTTTTCACCATCTCAAGAAACATTAGATAATATAATATGGTCTAATTATGATGCTGTAATAATAAGTGATTATTGTAAGGGTTATATTGATGAAGCTACTATTAAGTATATAACTAAAAAACATCCTACTACTTTTTTAGATACTAAAAAATTAATTGTTGATACTATGGAGGGTGTAAAATTCATTAAAATTAATGATGTTGAATATGAATTTAGTTCAAATAAAATGGCAGATTGGTGGAAAGAAAAAATGATTATTACTAGAGGATCTAAAGGAGCTGAATATAAAGACATTACATATCCTGTAGAAGAGGTAGATGTAAGAGATACAAGTGGAGCTGGTGATACATTTTTAGCCGGCTTAGTATACGCTTATATAAATGAACAAAACGTAGAATCTGCTATTAAATTCGCAAATAAATGTGCAACACAAGTAGTTCAGAAAAAAGGAACTGCTAAAATAAATAAATCAGAATTATGAAATTTGAATACAGTAAAAAATTACCTGATGTAGCTATAATTACACCTGATGTGTTTCATGACTACAGAGGAGAATATGTTGAAACTTGGAATATTGAAAATTATAAAGTATTTGACCCACCAGGAGCTGGAAATGAAATTGTTTTTAAACAAGATGATATTAGTACATCAGTAAAACACACTTTAAGAGGTTTACATGGAGATTTTATAACTTGGAAATTAGTTTCTTGTGTTTATGGATCATTATTACAAGCTGTTGTAGATATGAGAGTAGGTAGTGAAACTTATTTAGAATGGGATTTAATTTCTATAAATGATAAAAATAGAAAACAAGTTTTAGTTCCACCTGGATTTGCTAATGGTCATTTAGTAATGAGTGATTTTGGGATATTTTCTTATAAGCAATCTACACTTTATGGAGGAGCTAAAGAACAATTTACAGTAAAATGGGATGAGAAAAAAATTAATATTCCTTGGCCTATTGACAACCCAATATTATCATCAAGAGATAAAAACGCAAAACATTGGAAATAATGAAAGAAAAAGTATTAATAACAGGAGGAGCTGGTTATTTAGGTTCCACATTAGTAGAGTATTTAATAGGAAGTGGTTATGAAGTTACCGTTTTAGATAATTTAATGTATAAACAAACTCCATTTTTACATCTTTGTGATTGTGATGAGTTTAATTTTATTAAAGGGGATGTTACAGATAAAGAACAATTACAATTTTTAGTAAATACACATGATGTTATTATTCCTTTAGCAGCAATAGTAGGAGCGCCAGCGTGTGATGCTAATCCTGAGTTAACAGTAAAAATTAATTATGAGCAAATACAAACTATAGTTGATACTTTGTCTAAAGAACAAAAATTAATTATGCCTAATACTAATAGTCAATATGGTAGTTCTAAAGATATTATTACTGAAGAATCACCATTTAATCCACTATCATTATATGCAAAAACTAAATGTGATGCAGAAAATTATATTATGGAGTGGGGTAATGGAATTTGTTTAAGATTAGCAACAGTATTTGGAGCATCTCCTAGAATGAGAACTGATTTATTAGTTAATGATTTTGTGTATAAAGCTATTACAGAAGGAGTTTTAGTTTTATTCCAATCACAATTTAAAAGAAATTATATTCATGTTCGTGATATAGCTAGAACATTTTTATTTTGTATAGAAAATTATGATAAAATGAATGGTGAAGTATTTAATGTAGGGTTATCTGATGCTAATTTGAATAAAAAAGAATTAGCTGAAACTATTAAAACACACTATCCAAAACTAGTAATAATTGAAAATGAATTCTCATCAGATTTTGATAATAGAGATTACATAGTTTCTAATAAAAAATTAGAAAGTTTTGGTTGGCAGCCTATTTATTCAATTGATGATGGTATTAATGAATTAAAAAAGGCATATTCAATGGTAATAACAGATAATAATAAAAAATATACTAATTTATAATATGAAAATACTAGTAACAGGCGGAACTGGTTTTGTAGGGAAACATTTAATACGATCTTTAAATGGAGATAATCATAAAGTAACATCATTAAATTCTAGCAAGTTTACAGGTATGTGGTATTTACCTAAAAATGAGTTTGATATAATAATTCATTTAGCAGTAAAAACAGCGGCAGGAGGATATTGCCAACAACACCCAGGTGAACAGTGGGTAGTTAATAATAGTATAAACACAGATATGTTAGCTTATTGGCAATCATTTCAACAAAGGGCGACAATGATTACATTCGGATCTTCTTGTGGTTATAATAATGATGTAGTAAAATCTGAAGAAAATTACTTATTAGGTGAACCAGAAAAAGGATATGAAGTGTATGGTATGTCAAAACGTAACTTACTTGTAGGTTTAAAAGCATTAAATAAAGAATTTATGATGGATTATAATTATTTAATCCCTTCTGTGTTTTATGGTCCTGATTATGATTTAGAAGATAAACATTTTATATTTGATTTAATTAGAAAAATAATTACTGCTAAAAATGGTGGGGATGAAGTTGTTCTTTGGGGTGATGGAACACAAGAAAGAGAGTTAATCTATATTGATGATGCAGTTAGGATTATAAAAGCATGCATTAATAATCCGGATGCACCTAAAATATTTAATTTATCTTCTGGTAATACTCATACTTTAAAAGAGTATGCTCAAACTATTTGTGATATTGTAGGATATGATTATGATTTAATAAAGTGGGATACAGATGCATTTGTAGGATCCCCTAGTAAAAAATTAGTTAATACTCATTTAAAAGGATTTGAATTCACACCATTAAAAGAAGGGCTAAGAAAAACAATTGAGTATTATGAAAGTTCCATATAAGTTTATTCATCCTACTAAAACAGGAGGCACAACATTAAAACATACTATACAATTATATTATCACCATTTAATTGATTGTAATACTTTCCACAGTACTATGGAAGAATTAGGTGATTTTGAAGAAACACCTATTATAGTTATAAGAAATCCTATTGATAGATTTTGTTCTATATATAATTATTGGCTAGCAGGTAATACAGATGATATTAATTTTGAAACCCCACAAAATTACTATGATTTAAAACAGGAAACAGGAATTGATGTTCTTAAATTTTTAAAGGATCCTGCTTACACAAACCACGTTAAAAAGGTTCATCCTGGGGGGTATACATTTCTAATAAATAAATTACATGTTGCATCAATAGATCATGGTGATTATAGACCTTTGCATCTTACTCCCGAATTAGAGTATTTAAAAGGAGTAGATAATTTTTTAGATGGCATTGAAGCTAAAGATAAAAATTTATTTGGTGATTTTGAAAAGTTATATTTTAGAAGGGAGCATGTAGCACCTCAAACTGATTGGTTACAAAAAGATGACTGGTCTAGATCAGTTGTTATAAGATATTCTAAAGATTTAAGTGATCGTTTTGATGGATTATTAAATTATATAGGTTGTCCAAAACACCACGAAAAGTTATTTATAACTAATAAAACAAAAGTTATACCAAATGATGGAGTATCTTTGAAAGATCTAAAAACAAATCAAATTGAAAGAATTAATAAACTTTTCTCAACAGATACAGAACTGTGGGAAAAACTAAATTCATTTCCTCAATTATTTAAAAAAGTTATATAATGAGCAAAATAATATTTGATAATTATAAACCAGTTAAAATGTATAAATTTATTCACCCTACCAAAACTGGAGGAACTACTATAAAACATACTCTAAAATTACACTATAGTAGAGAAATAAGTGGGGGTGATGATTTCAACCACGAAGTTTATTGTAAAGATCATAGTAATCCTATTGTAATAATAAGAGATCCTATTGATAGGTTTTGTTCTATATACAATTATTGGAGAAAGGGATCAGGAGATGAAAAAATGTGGAATGTAATGACAAAGGAGGGTACTGATTTTGCAAATGATATAGAAAGAGAAGTAGGGATTAATCCTATAGAATGGGAAGATGATAAAGAATTTAAGAAGCATATTGCAGAAACCAATAGGAAGGGATACAAGTTTTTAATATCAAAAAAATCAGTGGCTTTAGGTTATATCCCAACTCATAGATGGGGTTCAATGGGCTGGCAAAAGCAAAGAGAGATAGAGGGAGTTATACCATTTATTGAAGGTATTAAAAATAAACATGACGGATTATATTCAAGTGCACATTTTGGTGAAGGTCATTTTAGACCTCAAATAGAATGGTTAGACATAAATAGTTGGAGTAAAACTATTGTTATAAAATATACTAATAATTTAGATAAAAGTTTTAATAATTTATTAAAATATATTGGTTGTCCCGTAAGACATAAAACTTTATTTAAAACTAATATAACAGCACAAGATGAAGATAGCATATATCCTAGCATGTTAACAAATAAAGAAATAAATGCTATAAGAAACCATTATGCTGAAGATGTACACCTATGGAATATAATAAACCAACAACCTGAAATGTTTAAAAACGTTATATAATGAAAATAGCATCTGTTACAGTAAATAGAAATGATGGTTATAAAGACTTTGAAAGAGGTATCATCCATTTCAAATCTATGTTAGATTCATTTGATGAAGTAAACTATGTTGATTGGAATTCACCTTCAGGATCATTTATGTGGGAAATTGATGATAAAATCCCTCAAACAGGTAAAATAAAGCATTATTGCATACCTGAAGAAGTAGTTAATCAGATTATATTAGATCCTAATGCCCAAAAATGTAATGAAGCTATAAGTAGAAATATTGCTATAAAAAGAAGTAATGCTGATTGGATAGTTTCTACTAATATAGATATAATTCCCCCATCAAGAGAAGAATTAGAAGAGTTAGTTAAAAGTTTAGATAAAAATACTTTTTATACTATTTCTAGAAGAGAAGCACCTAAAGATTTAGTTTACAAATGGGGATATGAAAATTATAATGAATTAAGAAAAGAATTAAATAAAACAGTACCACCAAGATATTTCCCAGCAAAAGTAACACCTAATGATAATTATAGTTTAATAAATTGTTGTGGTGATTTTCAAATAGCACATAAAAATGTTTGGAAAAAAATTAAGGGATTTGAAGAAGAAATGATATATGCTTGTTTTGTAGATACTAATGTACAGAAAAAAGCTATATTAAATGATTTTAAATTAGAAGTACTATACGAACCAGCTTTATTTCATATGGAGCATGGTGCTTATTTTACAAAAGAGGATGGTACAAGAGTAGATGATAAAGAAAATACAGGTGCCTATAAAGGAGATACTAAAGCTTATAATGATGCTTATAGATGGGTTGAAAGATTTAATCAAACTAATAACACTAAAGACTGGGGATTGGGGCAAGTTGATATAGAGTCAGAGATTATATAATATTTATAACTGAACCCCCAAATACTATATCTTATGGAAAAAGCAGAAAAGTCAATAAAAGAAACAACAGTATTAGAATTAATTTTTAGAGATGAACAAGATTTAAAAAATTTATCAAGTGAAGAAGAATTTGTTACTTTTATTATAAACGATAGTTTAAATAGTATAAAAAATGCATTAGAAAATAACTTGGATAGGGTTGAACTGTTTAATATATTTAATCTGTCATTATCAGTTGAATTAGAAAAACTTCACTATAAAGATGTTTTAAATAAAATTACTCAATTTTATATCGAACAAGAAAACTATGAGATTTGTGATAACATTCAAAAAATTATAAAAAAATATGAAATTTAAATTTACTATTAAAGGAAGTACAGAAGCTGTGGGACATGTAGATGCTTTAAGCAAAGTAGATGCCGAAGTAAAAGCATCTGCTATTAAAAAATTACCTTTAATTGAATTTTTAAAAATATTTGAAGTAAAATTAACGGATGGAAGACAAGAAGGACATAAAAAAATTATTTGATAAAATTTTAGGGGATAAAATTATTCTAAAAGATAACTTTAAAATCAATGATGAAGCTGTATTTTGCCTATTGGTAAATAAATTAGACATGTCTAATAAGGATGATGAAGCTTTATTTGAACTATCGGGAATAGATTTAACTAAAACTAATAAGGAATTATGGTTTGTTATAGAATCCTTACTTAAAATGGTATATGGTGAAGAAGCATTTGATATGATAATGTGGTATATCCTTGATAGATTTAATCCAGATGGCAAAGTTGTTCCCTTTGAAGATGAAAAAGGTAAAACATTTTCTATAGTTACTTCAAAAGATCTATATCATTTTATAAAACACAGATTTCCCAAATAAACTTGGATTTTTAATATATTTTTCGTATATTTACGTAAACCTTTAAAAGGTTACGTATAATTATGATTATGATGAAGAATAAACTAAAAATGATACCATGTGCATCTTGTGGGGCACCGATGCCAGAATTAAGACTTACTAAATTTGGGTATAAAGTATGTGTTAATTGCTCAGAAGTTGGGGCTTATAGAGCTGTTACAACTGTGCATGGATCTGGTGATCACACATATAATGATATTGCAATAATGACCCCAGATCAATATAATACCTATAAACAAACTGAGGAAGCAAGTACTAAAGCAGCAAAATCCCTAAGGAAAGAATAATAATATGCCAAAAGCAAAACCTTTAACAAAGGAAATGATAATGGCAGCAGTAAATAAAACCAAATCTAATAGAGCTGCTGCTAGATATCTAAATGTTTCTTATGTTCATTATAAGAAATGGGCAAAGTTATATGAAAGCGATACTCATGATAATTTATTTGAACAACATAAAAATCAGTCAGGTAAGGGTATTCCTAAATTTCTAAAAAGTACAGGAAAAGAACCAGCACTAATAGATATTATTGAGGGTAGGGTTGATGCTTCTTCATTTTCTCCTGATAAACTTAAGTATAGACTTATAACTGAGGGATATTTATTAGAGGAATGCGCTATGTGTCAATTTAAAGAGCGTAGAGTTTTAGATTATAAAATGCCTTTACTCCTCCATTTTAAAGATGGGAATAAAAAAAATTATAGAAAGGAGAATATAGAATTACTTTGTTATAACCATTATTTTTTAACAGTTGGAGATATTTTTACTGAAAAACAAGTCAAAAATATTGAAGACCATATCCCAGTAAATCAAGGGGAAGTTGAATGGGAACTAGATGATTACCAAAAACAAAGACTAATAGAGTTAGGTTTAGATAAAGAAGATGATGATGAATTAAATATAATATCAAGATTATGAAAAATAAAAAACATAATAAAATAGTTAGAGATTATGATAAAATTAAATCTAGACATTTAGAAAAACTTGCAAATAAAATTCTTAAAGACGAGGAAAAAAGAGATAATTTAAGAGCAAAGAAAATAAAAGGTGATTTTTTAAATAAATTTTAAAATGGTAAGATCAATAGTAGTAAACGATGCAGAAGCTTTTGAACAAAGAATAAAAGATAAAGACTTAAGCATATCAAAGGGAATAGTAGAAGGAATACTTAAAAATCTAACTACTAAAAAAAATCATATTCATGTATTAGAAGTTCATTTACTTGAAGATGACCAAATTATAGATATAACCTGTCATAGAGATGATTTTATAGAAACTCTAGAACAAAATTTAGAAACCCATCTTTATCACGAAGACTATGAAGGGTGTTCCGGAATACAAAAAGCAATAGAATTTTTAAAAAAATAATTATGAAACTATATAAATACAATAATAATAAACTTAAATATGAATTAGTAAATTATCCTATGATATTCTTAAAAATAGCTTTGGTATATTTTACTTTATTTGCATTTTTAGGATTAACTACAGCTCCTGAAATAGAATATATTACAGATGTTGAAAAAGTACTAATTGTAGAAGAAATGAATCAATTTAGTGAAGAAGCATTAATTGAAGAAATTAGTAGACTAAATTTTAGATTTCCCCATATTATACTAGCCCAATCAATTTTAGAAACAGGTCATTATGAATCTAAAATATTTAAAGAAAACCACAATTTATTTGGTATGAAAGAAGCTAGAGTTAGAGTAAATTTAGCTGAAGGAACTCAATATGGTCATGCATATTATAATAATTGGAAAGAATCAGTTATGGATTATGCTTTATGGTATTCAACATATGCTTACAAATGTAAAACAGAAAAACAATTATACAAATTACTAGATAAACAATATGCTGAAGCTTCTGCATATGTATCATCGTTACAACATGTAATTAGTATTAATAATCTAAAAGAAAAATTTGAGTAAATGGCAAAATTAACTTTAACCCCTTATAGTAGACCATCTAAAAGGAAACGACCAGGGATTCACTCTAAGAATAATACGTCAAATTCCAAAAAGTCTAAAAACTATAAAAAAGCATATCGTGGCCAGGGGAAATAAAATAAAAACAATAAGGATGTTTGATAATTTAAGTTTTACAGAAATATTTGAAACTTTTGATGAAGAATATTTAACTTATATGGCTCATGAAAATCCTGAACAATTGGATAGAATGTGCTTATTTTTATCATTAGATAATCAATTAAGATTAGAAGAATATAATAAAAAAGATAAAAAGACTCTTAATTAAAAATTTGGCTTCCCAAGATCCTTTTCGTATATTTACGGGTAAATCATGAGAGCAAAGCAAAAAATATTATACTTACATGGATTAGAAAGCCCACAAGGGGGTCCAAAAGTTGATTTCTTATCAAAGAAATGTTTTGTGCATGCCCCAGAAATGGATTATACCAGACATGATATCTTTGATTTTATAATTAAAACAGTTAATGAATTTAAACCTGATGTAATTATTGGATCTAGTATGGGTGGTTACACAGCATTTATATTAGGTGCGCTTTATAAAATTCCAGTATTGGCCTTTAATCCAGCTTTACATAGCAGAACAATTGAACCAAATTATCCTGAATTTGTGAAACATCACATTCCTAATAAATTTACTGTTGTTATTGGAGAAGAAGATACATTAATTGATGGTAATAGAACTTTAGAGTGGCTTAAAGATAATATAAAAGATAAATTTGTTGACTGGAAGGTAGAGCATGTTGATGGAATGGGTCACAGAGTTCCACTTGATGTATTTACTGATATGTATAATAAAATAGTATAATGCATTTTGATTTAGCAAAATATTTTAAAAATTTATACTTAGCTGAAGTTGAAGAGCTTCCTAAGGGTAAATGGGAAAAACTAAGTAAGGCAGAACTAGCAGATTATGAAGGTGATATTTTTACTTTAATTGCCAATGCTTACTCATACTTACCAGGGGGCCATTCTAACTATGGCAGTGCTGATGATGTTGAAAAAGAAGCAAATAGGGGAGCTGAATATGAAGTAATTGATTTAGACGGTGACCAAGAGTTAGATGCTGTTAGCGTTTCTAAAGGAAAACCAGCAGGTGAGAAATTTGTGGCAACTGGACATGATGGAACTTCTCCCGCTAAACGTTCGGTTATTGGTCATAAAGTAGAAAGATTAAAAAAACCTGGGTTTTACATAGAAGTATCTGGTAGAATAAAAGACATATTAGTAAGTGCGGGTGTCCCACAAGTAAAGGATGAATCCACTATTACAAAAGCACTTCAAGGTAAAGATATTATAATGAACGATGATGGTTCATATAGAAGAAAAATAGGAGGAACATTCCATGAAAAAGTAATGATGGGAACTCCTGTTGCATAAAAAGTTATAAAAATTAAAACAGTTATGATAGATTTTAAGTATTTATTTTTGGCCATGGGGTGTTTTTTCTGTGCGCATTTCCTAACATTTTTTCAATTAAACGGACAATTTATTTGGAAATCATTTCAAAAATATGAGTGGGCTGTAGCAGCAGCAGGCATGGTATTATCATTTTTCTATATTTGGGGAACTAAAAATGCTGTCACGGCATTTAATGGTTTATTTTGGCCTGCTAGATTTGTTGGATTTGGAGTTGGTATGTGTGTTTATGCCATTATGGTTAGTTATTTCTTTAACCAAGGCATTACATTAAAAACAATAGTAAGTTTGTGTTTAGCATTAACATTAGTATGTATTCAAGTATTATGGAAATAAAAAAAATTATATTTTGGAAAGGTGGAAATATATAGATTCATTATATAAAGCAGAAGAGCTTTTATACAATTATCCAGGTGATACTACGTATATACAATGATAACCGATTACCTAAAATATGTAAATGACAATGCTTACATAGTTAAACGTGAAGTACCTGTTCATACCTTTGAAGTTAAAGGACAAAACAGATTAAACATGGAGTTACTAGCAGCATATAGAGATTACCTTGGGTGTGACCATGTTCTAAGGACACCCACCCACTTTTTAATGTGTGAAACAATCCCCGAAGCAGAAATAGTAGAGTAAAATGAGTAAAATTGAATACGACGAATTCAACGATGAAATGAATCCGTTTCACCCATGTTTAGCATGTGGTTGTAAAGAATTTAGTATGAACTGGAATAGCGGTTTATATGAATGTGATAGTTGTGGGCTCCCTCTTGAAGCAAAACAAGAGCGCAAAGAAAAAAGACGCTTGGTAAAGCGCTTTAGAGGGTTACAAGAAGATGAAGAAACATGGTAAAATATTTGGCTCCCCAAGAGAGCTTTCGTATATTTACCCCATATTAATTTAAAAACAATCAAGGTTATGAATGAATTCATTTATGAAGAAATGCAAAAGAACGAGAAGTTCGAAAAACTAATTAACACTAAACTTTATTTAACAAAAGAGGAAGCTGATTTTTGTATTAGCTGGGATCCTCAGTGTCATGATGAGATTTTTTATCAAGAAGATAATAAGTTTCTAAACATCAAGTGTTGGGAAGAAATGGAAAAAACAGGTGAAATGACTGAATTTTTATTGGATCCAATTAATACACCTTGCTAATGTTAGATTTGATAGAGTTTATAAAAGAGATGAGGGCTACGTCGAGTAGTACTGAAAAAACTGCGATTATAGCGCAAAGTAATGCGTTTATACACAATGTACTTGAAGCTACATATAACCCCTACAAACAGTATTACGTTACAAGTAAAACGTGTAAGAAAAATTCTGGGTTGTTTAAGTATAATACTTATGCAACTATATTTGAGTTGTTAGATGACTTAAGTAGTAGAAAAATAACAGGACATGATGCAGTAGCTGCTGTAAATGGTTTTGTTATAGCTAATTGTGATACTGTTAGACTTGAAGATATTATCTACAGTATTATAGATAAAGATCTTAAGATTAGATGTGGAGCTAAGGTAATTAATAAAGCTAAACCCAATTTAATTCCAGAATTTAATGTAGCACTAGCTCAAGAATATAAAGGTAAATGTGATTGGCAAAATGAAGATTGGTATGCTTCTAGAAAGCTAGATGGTGTTAGATGTTTGGCTGTTGTTGATTTTGAAGGTAAATGTACACTTTATTCTAGAATGGGTAAAGAATTGACTAC
>MDTB01198264.1_pt1 | contig 14364 bp, 10 predicted proteins | sample 811161 | NCBI WGS metagenome assembly MDTB01 (sample SAMN05326650, study PRJNA326480) | marine metagenome | isolation source: seawater | place: Mediterranean Sea | collected 2009
AAGAGGGAAAAGGGGGTAGGGGGTCAACGTGTGCTGCCTATAAGGCAAAATGCCGCCGCCCCTGATGAAGGTGCCGGCGGGCGCCGACCTGCACGAATTCAACTTCAACAAGGGTTTCTCTGACGGGCTTCCAGTGGTGCCATGTACCCAGGAGAAACTGGAGGCGATGCTCGCCGGCACGCACCTCTCCCCTTCCGAAGTACTGGGCCGCATGCCGCCGGCGCTCGCGAAATGCACTGTGTCCAATGTCGCGGCTAACGCGGTGATGGCTGGATGTGAGCCGCGCCACCTACAGGTCGTCGTTGCGGCGGTGCGTGCGATGCTGGAGCCGGCCTTCAACCTGCATGGCGTCCACGCGACGACAATGGGAGCGACTCCGGCGGTGATCGTGAACGGCGCCTCCGTTGCCAGGAGCGCAGGCCTGAACTCGAAGCACGGCGCGCTCGGATCCGGACAGAACAATCGCGCCAACGCATGCATCGGCCGCGCGCTGAAGCTTGTGATCCAGAACTGCGGCCGCGCGGCGCTCGGCGGCACGGAGTCGACCACGCTCGGGGGACCCAGAAAGTTCACGCTGTGTATCTGCGAGAACAGCGAGGTGCTGGAGAAGCTCTCGCCCCCTTGGCAGCCGTTCCGCGGCGACGGTGACGATGTTATCACGGTACACGCCGTATCAAACGGGGCGGACCAGCTCGTGGACAGCTCTGCTTCAGCGGGCGCCCTCGTGGACCTGCTGGGCGCCAAGATCAGCCACTTGTGGTCCCCGCTGGTACCGAAGATCAGCGAGTGCCTCGTCGTGATCTGCCCCGAGCATTACAAAACGCTGCATGCCGCCGGCGTCACAAGCAAAGCGCGCCTGCGGCACATGCTCTTCGACGCGGCCAACGCGCACTACAATGCCAATGCCTTGCCCCGGGTGGCGCGCATGCTCGCCGCGTCCAAGAAGGTGCCCTTCCTTGGCCGCGTCGTCCTGGTCCTCGTCGCTCACGCCGTGCGCGCCGTCGTCTCCCTCCTCAACGCCCTTTCGCCCGCCGCGGGCCACGACGGCGTGTCGTGCACCCTCGTCGCTCTCGCTGCCGCAACTGTCGTGGCCACCGCGCCGCGCAGGAGCATCGCCGCCCTCGGTATCGCCGCCGCGCTCGCGCTGAAACAGGCGGGTCTCCTCCGACCGATCGCCCGGCGCCTCGCCGGTGTCGTTCCCAAGCTCGCCTCCCCCGAGAGCCTGCACATCGTCGTGACCGGCTCGGAGGCCGGGAAGTTCTCCTCCGTCATGCCCGGCTTTGGCATGGCCGCCAAGGGCACTGCCTTCAAGCTATCCGAATGCGTCACTGTGCCCGTCCCGCCCACGCCGCCCGCCGTGCTGCAAGCGCCGTCCGTCACGTCGAAGTCGAATTCGAAGTCGGACTCGAGGGACGGCGTCTTTCTCGTCGACCCACGCGGCGTGCAGAACCTGGGTATCCTGAAGCAGGCGCCGCGGAAAAGTGAGAAGAGCAAGAACAAGAGCAACAAGACCGTGGGTCTGCTCGACATCTCAAAGGGCGGCGGCGCTGACTTCCTCGGGCGCATCCAGGAGCTCCTGGGCGAGCGCGGCTGGAACGTGCGCCGCTACACGAAGCCCTCGTTCGGTAGGCAGTGCCCGACCTCTCTGAGAGAGCAGATCGCAAAAGAATGCAACGCTGTCCTCTGCGCGTTGGCAGACTGAGGCAGCTGCACCACGTGCATTATGCACGATGCTGCTTGGTTCGAGAGAGGCGGGACGCCCGCGTGCGCCATTCTCTCCTCCGGCTTCAAGCCGCAGGCGAGGTACCAAGCTCGCATCATCGGCGCAGAGTGCGTGCCACATTTGTTCGTGCCACACCCGATCAGCGACCAGTCGGCGGCACAGCTTGTGGTCAAGGCGGACGGCGTTTTCGAAGAGGCTTTTGCAGCTATCACCAAGCCGTGGACGCCGCCGCCCGAGGCGAAGCTCGGCGTGGATGGCGCGCTGCCAGTTTGTTCCGACTGACGCTAAGAGTGTGCACACACACAGACGCACACGTCTACGCCGATTGAGTTTTGACGCGAAAAGCGCAGTAGCCAGATATGCTTGGCAGGAAAGCCATTGACGCTACCGCCCCGAAAATTTCACACTGGGGCGGCTGCTGAGGCAATTTTTCCATGCCAGGGTCTGTCGCTTCCGCTTTTATCGTTTCCTGTTCCGGGTTGTACTGGGTAAAATATACTCGTGGACAAGGAAAAAGGAAAAAGGGGAAAGGCTAACTAGTAATAATTGGAAGGAAAGGGAAATGAAAAGGAAAGAGAAAGGAAAGAGAAAAAACGAAAGAGGAGAGTTTGCGTCACAATGAGGAAAGATTGGTGGGATGGTTATCGTCGTTGTCGGGGTGCGCATATTTTATTTTACCAGTAATATTTTACAATTATACTATCATTATTTCAACGGAGTAAAGGGTTGTGCATCGAGTCCCCGTTGAAGTAGTTCATGTCCAAATTGATTGTATCGCTCGCAGACGGCGGTGGCATCGAGAGATCGCAGGTCTCGTAGACAACGTCCAGCGTGTTCAGGTCTTGCAGGTCCTGGCTGTTGTCGTTGTTGTCTTTGCGCAGGTACCTTTCGTCCCTTGTCCCCGAAGACGCACGGCGGCCTCGGTAAAGAGGCCGGGATTGCCGCACGCTCCTTTTCTGGGAAGGACGGAAGTAAGAACTCGGGCTGATTGTCGTCTTGCCAACACCGCCGCTGCATACCATATTGTTGTCGTACTCGCCCGTCTTGGTCAGCCAAAGCACAGCATCCGAGACGTACCGCTGCGCTTGGTTGTTGGGAAAAGCACTCTGCTGCCGTGCATCCATATCCATACCGTTGCCCCTTCGGGGCTCCGTCGCAGCGATGGTGCTGCTGTGGTACCTGTAGCCGTAGTAGGGGCACCCGGCCGTCTCTTTGCCCTCAAAAGCAGGTACGCAATCACCCTTCCACCACCCTTTAGTCCTGTCTAGCTTCACTTCTGCGTGCAGGCTTTGGTAGGCCAGGTGCACCACCGCGATTCCGCGCAGGCTCCGCGTCACGGCGACAATGATGAAAAGTAGGGCGGCGGCCAGCAGCAGAAGTTTCCACAGGCTTGTCACAGCGACGGTTCCTTCCCGGCACGCGTCTCGAACAAAATCTTCCCATTGGCTGCTGCGAATGCTCGTCGCGGCTTCTGTGCCATAGGCACCTGCGTTTGCTGCATTGGTATTTCGCACGCCGATGCTAGCAGTCGTTCCGTTTGTACCATGGACGGTATCCTTGTCATCGAATCGGTGGGGGGCGACCGTGGCGCATTTCAGGCTGATAAGCACTTCCTCGCCATCAGAAAGACATTTCTGTAAGGCCGTCTCGATCGAATCGATGTTCGCGCGGAGTTCACTCCAAAAGGTCGAATTCGAATTATTCTGTTGTCTTAGTTGTTTCTGTGCGAGGGAATCGTCGAGTTCTTCCAGTGACTTTTCTGCGTCACCTGCATGTTTTATGGCTGTTACGATGGGAATGATCAGCATATTGTGACTTGCAGCGGCTGAATCGTTGTCGCTGTCATCAGCTATAACAATGCTGTCGTGGCGTGGGTTGGAAGAAGTACCGTTGCCCTTAGCAGCAGCTCCCTGATGCTGCTCTTCCAGAGTGCTGCAGCTGGTAGCGTAGGCATGCGTGACATTGAGAAGCATTATTGTTCCATTTCTAGCAGGATGAGAGGGACTCTTTCTGCCGCCACCGCTTTCAGAAATGTCGGCCCAATACGCGAGACCGGAGAACTGGAGAGCGTTGTGAAAGCTGGAAGAGATGAAATCTTCGATGTTTTTTTCCAGTGTAGTAGCTTCGCCGAAATCCGACTTCTCGTTGCTCGCAAAGTCCTCTTTGGTGCTTCTGCGGTTGCTGATTTCTTCTTGCATGGTGACAGACCACCGACCGAGAGCGTCTTTAGGGGCGACGCAAAAATCGGCTTCGACCACGCTTACCACTAAGAGTGTCGCAGAAGCTAGCATGCAACCAAGGAAAGCCACAAGGAACAAAAGCTCTGTCATCCTCGTCCACCGAATCGCGCACCGGTTGCTGTCCAGGCCGCAAGCGCAGAAGCCACCCTGTCTCAGCGCTTCCTTCTCTGATGTAGCTCCATGAGATACAGATAAGGCAAAACAAGCTGAGAGGCCCGAAGCAAAAATTATTGTCAGCAGGATCACAACCAGGATCACAGCTAGTCGGAGGCTTCCGTCGGCACCATGCGCAACCTCGTACAGCGTTGCCACCACCTCGTTGACGCGCTTTTGGAGTAACTTTACGCCCCCAAGTGCAAGTTCTAGGTTTACCGTCGAAGCCGTTGCGAGTTGTTGTAGCTTTTTATCGTCATCATAAAGAGTGAAATTTCCTGCAGGTCCCAATCTGTTGTTGTTGTTGTTGTTGTTGATCTTCTTCTTCGTCTTCTTGTTTTCAGAAGCACGCGTCTTGAAGGAAGCTGCGAAAGCAGCCTGCGCGTCGACGACGTGCTGCAGGCACGCATCAAGGCGAGCCACTCTCCGACTGGGTCCAGTCTCGAGCGTCAAGCGGAACTCGTCGATATCATGAACGATGTCCCTGGTTGCTCTGCCTGAAGTTACGCTGCTATCGTAGCTGAGCACAACGACGCCGAGGAGAGAGACGAGAAGAACAGCCAACACAGTGCGGGCCAGCGAAAGGCAAATTGGTCGTGGAAGTTTATCGAAGTCTGGCTCATCCCATCGGGGAGGCCTTGTGATCAACGCGTAGCGACAGCACGTCATTGAGTCGTGCTGGCAGCAGCGCTTGCGGCAAACACAGAGGCTGAAGAACGCGAAGAAGAGCAGGACTGCCCCAGCAACCAATATTGTAATGAAAAAGACTGCCAGAGACTGCCGATAATGAAGACTGCCAGGGTGCAGACTGCCAGGGTCGTAAGTGAGCCGGTGGAGGTCATGCATTTCCAACGCGACCGTCTGCGGGTCGCCGACAAGAAGATGCGCAAAACCGAGCGCGGGCAGCCACGAGGAAATTACGCTGCCTGGCCGTGCGTTGGCTGGCTTCTTCGTAATCGTCTCATTGGGACCCACTACGAGCCCAAGCAACGGGTTTTTCGGCCTCCCTTTCGGTCGGATAAAATCGTCAGCCGGTGCCTTTGCCACCGAAACTTCGGCATGGTTACTGCAAAGGAGGACGGCAAAGATGAGGGCGAAAACATTTCTCCGCATGCTTCGTACGCACGGTGGCACGTCGTGCTGACGGGTGTACGTAAGCTTCGCGTCCAGCTCGATTTTTTGTTAATACTCATAGGGGCTCCATCATAATTGGCTACTTTCCAAACTTTTTTTTAACCTTTTTTTAACTGTTTCGTTCGACCCCGCGTGCATGTGTCCAGATCTGGCGTACAAAGCACCGTTCAGCCTTCCGAAGTTACTCAACTCTCTAGCTTGACAGCTACGGAGTAGTAATTTAATTACAACGTCAAAGCCTTGATGAAGCTGTTGTTGACTCTAGGACTCGGCTCCAAACTTTTTGGCCCAGTCAACAAAGAACAAGACTCGTTTTTAAATGATTTACGGGGTATTTCAGACCTCCTTTTGGATACGTTTGCAATAGCACGGAATAAACATCAAACACACACATACACGCGCTTTTTAAACGACAACAGGAAGGCGCCGCCCGGAGCATATTTTCGTTTTACTTGTAAAGAGAGAGTACCATGGTACCGAACGTTATTCATCCTCCAACTCAACAACGTCCCCATCCCCAACTCCATCTTCTTCCGCCTCTCCTTCCTCCCATTCGGAATCGAAGAGGAGGGAATCGAAGAGAGAAGAAGAGTCGGAATCGAAGAGAGAAGAAGAATAGAAAGTCTCCGCGTCAATCTCAGTCAGCGCCTCCGCAATCTCAGTCATCGTCTCCGGGTCAATCTCAGTCAGCGTCAGCTCACCGTCAGCGCCAATGGTAAAAGAAGTCATGGTCTCCGTTTCACCTAGCCGCTGCGTCAGCCGCTCCAAAATGTCTTCTAATTCTTCCTTTTCCTCCTCGTCCTCGTCATCGTCGTCGTGACCTTCTCCGTCAATCTCCTCCGACTGAGACCAGGAGACATCCAAGCCAGGATTGGAACCAAAAACGGTAGCAATCATTTGATTGGCAATACCTTCAATTAGATCGTCGAGAAGGGATTTGAAACTTTCTTCCCTATCAGACTCGCCATCGCTATCATCTCCCTGCTCCTCTCGTTCCCCGCCCCCTCCGGAGACTCTGTATTCGTCAGCGACATCGACCGCTGAGTCCCGAGACGACAGCGGAACGCAGTAGTCCCAATTGAGGCCTCTTGGGGTGCCATCGCAGCTTCCTTCCACAATCGCGCACCACTCCTCCTCCGTCCCGTCGGGATTCCCACACGCCCCGCCGAGAAACACGGTGTCTTCGTAGCTCCATCTCGAAAGGCAGCGGCAGCCTGCCCTGGTTTCGCGTGCCTGGTCGCGGCGATTCGTCACGCGCCGTTTCCCTGACGTGCCATCCGGCGCGACTGCGTCGACTTCGTCTCTCTCCTGCGGCTCTTCGATTTGATCTTCGCCTTCACCTTCGCCGTCACTCTCATCGCCCTCGGCTCCGGCGACTTCATCGTCCCGCCTGCTAAAGAGAGAGGCGGCAGCTGCCAACGTCGAGGAAGGCGGTGAGAAGGAGAAGACGGCGCTCAGAGGCACCCCCGGGATACCTTTCCCCGCCCCGTCTGCCATTGGCCTCGGACCCAGCGGGAGCGAAAGAGTCAACCTCAGCTCTGTCCTCACACCGAAACACGTGTATTCACCGATCCACAACCCGTTCATTGAGGCCGCCGTCACTGTGAAGTCGTCGTCCGTGGAAGTCAGCTCGCCCGCCGCGAGGAGATCTTGGTACACTTGGAGGTGGTCGGAAACAGCGTCCGTGGCGACGGACTCTTCGTACTTGACTTTAGCCGTGGAGGATGAGGATGATGATGGCGAAGAGGAGAAAGAGGGGGGGGAGGATGAGGTGGTGGAAGAAGGCGGCCTTCGGATAAGACGTCGGAGGGTGAAGTCGGTGCATCCGTCCAAATTTTGGCCCCAAGGCCGGACGCCTTCATCGACAATGCTTCCCTCCAGGGTCACGACGACTTTCGCCGCGATTTCATTCTGCTTTTCCGACGATCCAGACACGTTCACGTTCACGTTCACGTCTCCCTCCTCCTTGAGGAGCGAAGACAGCGTCGAGGCTCGCCCAGAGAGCCCTACGGTCACCCACCCCTCCGGCTGGTGCAGCCAGCGACCTGCGTACAGGGAAACTCGCCCGTCCCATGCGCGCAGAGAACCCTTCATCTCAAACACGCCCTGGGGCGGCGTCTTCTCGGGGTCTAGATGGATCGCGTCCGAATGAAACGCGCCGGAGTCGCTTTTCCTGCTCATGCTCCTCTCTCCGCTAGGCCCCCTACCTCCTCGACCGCCTCGCCTCCGGCCGGTCACCCCTGTTCCCACGCCGTTGCCTTGTAGCAGAGTCTCGATCTGCCCCACGAGCCCCTGCTGCTCGCCGCCCGCAGCAGCGTCGAAGCCAGTCGCATCCCCTGCTACCACGGCCGCACGGCCGTTTGAGAGGTCGAGCACCGTCAGTCCCATCCCCGCAGCATCTTCGCCCGTAAGACCAAGCAACGACAGAGCCATGTCGAGGATCGACGACAGTTTGCCTCCGGCCTCTCCGCCCCCTTCCCCTTCTTCCTGAGTGTTTGCTGCGGACTCCGACAGGTAGCTCGAGGTCACTGGCGTCGCCATCTTGTTGACGGCCATGCAGTACGGACCGTCGAGCGAGGAGCAGACGCCGCGCGTTGGCGAACCGACGGCGGCATCCAAGGTGGCAGCGATGGTCGTTGCGGGTGGTGTCCATTCTGGCCCATTCTTCGTTTCGCGCCTCCTCCGAGCTTTCGCCGACCCGACCCTCTCGATATTCTCCTCGGCCTTATCCTCCGCAGTTTGCTCGGCGGCGGAGCCTAACCCCGCATTTCCGTCCCGCAGCCTTTCGGCCTCGCGCGCGGTCGCTTTGTCGTCTTCGCTACGCTCCAGCCAGCACACGCCGCCGTTCTCTCCGAACCATCGCGCTCCAGCGTCGAGGCATGGTTTTTGCTGCCGGATGTGGCGCTTGCTGCACATGCCGACCAAGCTGCAGTGGGAGAATGGCGATGACGCAGCCGCGCGGGCTTCAGCGGTCGAAGGGAAAACTGTGGGTTTGGTGCCGACGACGACGGGCAAGCTTGTCCTCGGGTTCGAAAGCTTGACCTTCTTCTTCGTCGTTGTCGTTGTCTTCTTCATCTTCTTCTTTTTCTTCTTCTTCGGAACACGCGTTGCTGTCGTGGAACTGTCTTCCCGCCCTTCCTCTCCTTCCTGTCCGTCGTCGGATCCGCTCTGTTCAAAGTGGCGTCTTACCAAGTCTGATATCTCATTGTCGACAGAGAGGTCGTCCTCGTTGAAGAGGGTCGTTTCGCCCGCAGCAGAAATACTCGCTGCCAACTCTCGGAGCAAATCATCCAAAGGGAAGTCAGCTTCCTCAGAAGAAGTCGTGCTGGACTCATCCGGATCGTTAGAAAGATTCATCAAGTGCGTGAAAAGGGCGGGGAACGTGCCCTCCGCCGAATTTGACTTCTTCTTCTTCTTCTTCTTCTTCTTTTTCGTTTTCTTCTGAATACCCTTGGTAGTGTTTCCCCTCTGCTCTTTCTTCTTCACCTTCTCGCTCTCCGCCTGTGCCCCGTCGTCATCGCCAGATCTTTCGCCCGGTGCCTTCGGGACCGCGCACGGCACCCCCTGCTTCAAGACGCGCGGGGCCGCGACAAGACGGTACTTGGGGTCGCCGTCCTCCCAAGTCAAAGTGAAGAAGCCGCCTGCCACGTCTATGCCTGTGATGGTCGCTCGGTAGTACTTGCCGTCGGGGTACCACCCGGAAACCTTGTCGCCCACGCTGCAGAGAACACTCGCAGAGGCGGGGCCAGCGAGGAAGATGGGTGAGAGGAGGAGGAGGAGGAGGAGGAGGGGGATATAGAGGAGGAGGGGAAGGAGCATGCTCGCAGAGGGGAGGGAGATGTGTGTAATGTGGAAACACCCCACCACAAGAATTTTTTCGTTAAATTGGGAAATTCGATGTTGCTAACCCTTTCCCGGACGGTGTATAAATTCTCTTTTTGCCTCGTGTGCTCCATCTGGGTTGGCCTGCTGCCGCTGAACATCCCTCCTTTCCTTCGGACAGTCAAAGGTAGATGGAGTCTCTTCGGCAGGAGCTGCAGGCGCTGGAGGATGAGATGATCGAACTCTCGCCGTACCTCTCGGACGGCGAGGATTTTGTTGAGGACAATGTGGACGCCGAAGCGGCGGCAGACACGCAGAGCCTCAAGTCCACGGCCACCCTGATCGTGGTGGACAACGTGCCCAAGATCCCCATGTCCAAGTTCGAGAAGCTCACGAACGTGCTCAAGAAGATCTACACTCAGTTCGGGAAGATCGAGAAGATCGAGATGCCGGCGGACGAGGTCAAGGGCAAGACCCTAGGCTTCGCATTGATTGAGTTCGCGTCCGAGTCGCAGGCGAAGAAGGCGGTGACCAACACCAACGGGTGGAAGCTTGACAAGAAGCACATCTTCGTTGTGAACCACTTCGCCGACGTGCGCAAGTTCCTCACCATGGGCGAGAACTTTTCACCGCCTGAGATGAAGGACTACGCCCCGCTGCAGAAGCTCGAGGAGCGCACGGGCAATGACCTGCGCTCCTGGCTCGGCGACGAGTTCTTTCGTGACCAGTTCGTGGTGCGCTACGCCTCCGAGACTGAGGTCAACTGGTGCGAGCCGATGGGCGCCCCGACCATGACGTATGGCGGCGAGCGCCAGAAGGCGGAAGGCAAGAACTGGTGCGAGATGTACGTGGCGTGGTCGCCCAACGGGACCTACCTCGCGACCTTCCACCACCAGGGTATCGTGCTCTGGGGCGGAAGCAGCTTCAAGAAGATTCTCAGGTACGTAAGAAAGGAAAAGAAAGAGGCAAAACCAGGGGTGAGGGGGGGGAGGGGGAAGAGGAGAAGGGGAGAGGAAAAAAGGAAGAGAACACCATCGGAAAACGCATACAAAGACGCAATGATAGACAAAACCTGACCCATGTTCGCAGTGAAGGGAAGAGCAGCGACCTGCCAGGCTCGCGACTAATGCCCCACTATTTCCTTGGATGTCTGAGCGTCGCCGTGCCTATACGTGCGTCTCCCCTTGTTCTCTATTCCGTTGTGGCAGTCACAGTCACAGTCATACTTAGTTTACATCATCCCCATTTCCCCACACAGCTGCGTACAGCTTTTCGCCAACCGTACCTCATGAACACACCCGCACCCACATACCTATCGCGCCTTGGTTCATTCACGACCGGAAATAACTAACGTCCTAATTCCAACTCTCATACTCCCCGAACACACACCTTCATCCAAAATCCAACATCCGAAAACCACGCAAACGACAGGCTCGCCCACACCGGCGTCCAGTTTATCGACTTCTCTCCGTGCGAGAACTACCTCGTCACGTGGAACGGGCAGACTGGCACTCAGAAGAAGGACGCTATCGTCGTCTGGGACATCAAGACTGGCCAGAAGCTGCGTACCTTTGCGTACGAAGTCGTGCCGGAGCGTAATCCGTGGCCCGCCTTCAAGTGGTCTCCCGACGACCAGTTTCTTGCCAAGATGGGCAAGGACCTCGTCAGGTATGTGTGCCCCCCTATTTTACTTCTTTCCACCCTGTTACCCTACTGTATCTCATTGATCCACTGCATTCTCTTAATCCCACGTGCCCCCTTTTGCACGTATCTCATTTATCCACTGCATTCTCTTAACCCCCCTTGCCGCCTTTTGCACGTTAGCAGCGGCGCATGTAGCCACCCAAACTGGTCGATGACGACCACGACACATTCTATTGGAGCTATCTGAACTTGGCCATGCCAAGCCATCCTTGACGAACGAATTTTTTTTTTAACTGCAAACTTAGACCAGTTTGGGATCCGTGCTCGTGCTGCTTTTGCCTCACCTCGTGACCCCCGCTCTCAACTCCTGCGTGCATGCCGGTTTTACCTGGTCGATGACGACCACAATATATTCTATTGGAGCTATCTGAACTTGGCCATGCCAAGCCATCCTTGACGAACGAATTTTTTTTTAACTGCAAACCTAGACCAACTCCGGCGTGCATGCCCAACCAAACCCGAACGCCCCCTTCAGCTGAAGCCTTTTGCCCATCGCGACTGAATCCAAGCACTAACCTCGGCCCTTCAAAACGCAACTCTCCTATTTCCATCCCCGCCCTCACTTCCCTCACTGAAAATTTTCGAAACAAAATCCCTCCACCTCGCGCAGTGTGTACACGACCAAGTCCAACCCGCCGATGAAGCTACTGGACAAGAAGTCCTTCACCACTCCCGGTGTCGTCGAGTTCTCGTGGTCGCCGTCGCAGAACGTGCTCTGCACGTGGTCTCCTGAGCTGCCGAACACTCCGGCGTGTGTGCGGCTTATCGAAGTCCCGAGCCGCAAAATCGTCCGCCAGAAGAACCTCTACCAGGTCAACGATGTCAAGATCATCTGGCACCCGCAGGGCCACTTTATGTGTCTTCAGGTTAGTTTCTCCAATCTTCGAAATCCTTCGAGGTTTTCCATGCTTTCGCTTTCCCCCCTTCCCCCCTGCTCATGCAGCCGTCTTTCATTTTTATCCTCTGTAAGGAAAATGAGGGAAAGCGTTGACGACAGACACCCTCTTCCCATCCCATGCCATGGATATGTGGACAAACGCATCCGGAATCACTTGGCTTCGGCCAGGATGCACGTCTGAGCTCGTACAGGGTCTTTCCTCTTCGTCCTTCCTTAACCTCTGTCTGTCCGCTTTGTTCGTTCTGCGTCTCAGAAGTTTTCACCCGTTTGTACCGATGAAGACATTTTGTCATAATGTCCAATTGCTGTCCGAATTTCCAGTGTGGAAACGTGACCCAGCCGAGGATCAATTCTAGACGTGTGCACGGCTTCTGAGACTACTACTACAACTGCACGAACTCTTTCCCCTGCGCGTGTGCCCCGCTTCCCTTATGAGCTTGTACTAACTCACTTCTCGTAAAACCACTGTGGAATCCAACTAACCCACATCAAATACGGTAAAAAATAAACCAACCAACCAACCAACCAACAATCAATCGAATGACAGGTTACGCGCCACTCCAAGACGAAGAAGACGCAGTTCACCAACTTCGAGCTCTTCCGCATGAACGTGAAGGACATACCAATCGAGCACTTCGAGACCAAGGAGAAGGTGGCGCACTTCGCGTGGGAACCACAGGGCGTCAAGTGCGGCGTCGTGCACTCCCTCAAGGATACCGACGCCAACGTCTCCGTCTATACGATGGGCTCCACCACTGCTGGCCGTAAGATGAAGTTCGAGAAACTCTACACTCTGGAGAAGCGCCCGTGCAACAAGCTCTACTGGTCTCCGCAGGGCCAGCACTGCATCCTTGCGGGCCAGTCCTCCCCGCACAACGGCATCCTCGAGTTCTTCGACCTAGAAAATAACGAGATGCTCTCCTCTGTCGAGCACTTCATGTGCACTGATATTTGCTGGGACCCGTCCGGTCGCTTCGTTGCGTCCGTCGTCTCGCAGCCCATGTTCGGTGCGGCGTCTATGCGCCACCAGCTGGAGAACGGCTATGCCCTTTGGTCCTTCCAAGGCGCGCCCCTCTTCCGCCTGCAGAAGCAGAACTTCTACCAGTTTGAATGGCGCCCGCGACCCAAGTCGCTTCTCACCGAGAAGGAGCGCGCCGACGTCATCAAGAATCTGCACCAGCACGTGCGCCGTTTCAAAGATCAGGACAAGTACCTCACGAACTCTCGCCAAGCCGAAGACGCGCGCAATGCCATCAAGCTCCGCAACGACTTCCGCGCTCTCATGGAACGCCGCCGCGCGGAGATGGAAAGCAAGCGCGAGGAGCTCGTGGCGTTGCTCGGGTGGGACGACCGTGACGACTCCATGTACGACATTACCGTCGAGGAGTGCGAGGAGGTGCTCGACGAGAAGTGCGTGCTCGATGAATGAAGTGTTTGGGTTTCCTGAGTCCTGAGGAAAATAATAATCAAAATTTATCACTGGTAAAAAGAAAAGAAGGAATTCCTAACGTGTGTGTTGTAGGACACATTTTACGCAGCTATTGAACGCCGTCTTTCGATTTCTCTGTTCTTGTCCATCTCCTCTCTTCCCCTCTACCCCTCTACATACGAATGTTATTCATCCGTATTCACAGTCTTCTTCTTCCAACTTCTCTGCTGAACCTCGCCCCACCACGACACCACCCTGCTTCCACCTTCAACCCCCCCCTGATTCCCTCACCAAGCTAGTTTCTCGCCTGCGAAACCTTTTCTCTATCCACCCGCGGCCACAGCCGCTTTCGCAGTCCGCTTCTTCTTCACCTCCTTCCATATCTTCTTCACGTCGGCGCTGCTTCCGGCGTAGGTGCCTAGCCACTTGTCGATCGGGACGTGCATCGCGCCGTAGTTGCAATCAAAATGCGCGTGGTGAAGCTGGTGGAAGTAGTCTCCACTGCCAGGCCACTGGAAGCCGTCGTGACCGAGCCAGGCGCCCACGGCACAGTCGATGATGCAGGCCAGCGGCACAACCGGATGAACGTCGAAGGGGACAGCTATGAGAGCCGCACTGAAGTAAAGAAATGATTCGACGGGATGCATGTTCGTGCCGGAAAAGGCAGTTGGATTGTACGATTTGTGGTGCACCGAGTGCACGTGCTTGTACAGGAACTTGCCCCCGTCCAGCGCCGGGTTCGCCGTCTTCCACGGGTGCATCACTCTATGAATTACGTAGAAGTGTGGCACTCGCCAGTGCGTCAGGAGGAGCATCCACGCTATGTAGAATAGGGGGGCCGCCGCGACCTCCGCCTTGAAAGCCTCGAAGGACGGGTCGACGCGCACGGGACCAAAACAGCCCGTGGCGTACCAGTGGCAAACCGGAATCTCGACGGCGGCCGCCGTGAAGCAGGCGACCGTCGTGTAGAAAGCGTCGTGCTTGAACTGGGAAAGAGGTGGATACTTTGGGTTTAGCTTGAACTTGTGCAGCTTGGGCGCGACCGGCGAAAAGTACAGGAACCAATCCCACAGCCCGCAGATGCTCCACGCTGCCGCAAGATTGCGCAACAGAATGGGCCACATCCACGACGCGTCGTAGACCGTGGCCGCGCCGAACGCGGGGTAGGAGGAGGACGAAGATGAGAGGAAGTACACGCAGAAGATCGACATGAGCGTCGACCGGAGCGCAGCGGCCATGGCTGTGAATACGGATGAATAAC
>MDTB01208325.1_pt1 | contig 14363 bp, 32 predicted proteins | sample 811161 | NCBI WGS metagenome assembly MDTB01 (sample SAMN05326650, study PRJNA326480) | marine metagenome | isolation source: seawater | place: Mediterranean Sea | collected 2009
AAGAAAGAAAGAAAGAAAGAAAGAAAGAAAGAAAGAGACACAAGAGTGTCTCTTTTTTGATTTCCCATAAAATTACACTAAAAAAAGGAATTTAAAATGACATACGAATTAAATATAGTTCATATAGTACAGATATTTTTCACAGGTATAGTAATAGGTTCATTAATGTATGCTATACACATCAACGCTCATTTAAAGAAACAGACATCAATTAAACATCAGGATAAATCATGAGTATCGATTGGAAATGGGTAGTTTATATAGCAGACAATGAACCATGTTATTTTACAGATAAAGATGAGGCATTTCAATATTATCATAATGCGTTATATAATCTACCAGATTACATTGAAATAGATATTGTAGAATTTTAAATATAAAAGTATCCAAGTAGTCAGTGCGTGTAAAGACAACGCACATAAAAATGTCTTTACTACTTGGATACTTATAAAATAAAGAATTAAAAAAATGAAAGAGGTCATCACCTTATATGTGAGTGAAGAAATAAGTACGTGTGATTAAGCTTATTTCGTATATGGAATATATTGAAAACAAAAGCACCTTAGTCTGACTACTACGTAGCGAGTAAGTAAATATAGGAAATATTCATGGGTCAAATGTCATCTCCCTTCAAAGTTAAAGTACAAACTAATTTCCAAGACGTTGGTAATACAGATATGTATTAAAATTTAATTAGGTATTATTGCATACCATTAATATTGAATTTGATTAGTCCCTGTGACACACTTCCATGCAACAGACCATAAAGATGATCTCTTTCAGAATTATTTCCACAAAAACAAATAAAGATAGAAAAGAAGTAGCTACTACAGTTTCACTTCGCTGTTATCTTTATAACAAAGGAACAACAGTCGAATGTCAGTTAAAATCTTGATTTAAAATGTAAAAGTCAACTAACAATTGTCAATGCTTTTATATCATAAACAAGAAATTGCCTGTACAGTTTATTTTAATTGAATAGCGACTTGCAGTAGTAGTAGAAATAAGTTACGATATATGTTTAACGGCTATATCTATACCCAACCTACTACTACTAAAATTTAAAAACAAACAAGAAAGAAAAAATAATGATTACATGGAAATATGATGAAAACGATTGTGAAAGCAAAGAAGTTGATATATGGAAAATGATAGAAGAAAAAGAAATGACATTTATTAGAAATATAATATGGAATTGGCTTGATAAAAATCAAATAGAATATTCTGATGATGCTGAATTACAAATTAGATTATATGATAATACAAAAATAAATAAAAAAGTAATGTATCAAGAATAAAAGAAAGGTAAAAAATGAATTGTATATGTGATGAAGAAAGATATGTTGTTTGGGTAGGTGGTGTAGAAAGTGATTATTATCTGGATTATTTTACAGCAAAAAAAATTTATCTCAATTATATAAAACAAGGTTATGATGATGTGTTTGTAGAAATAATAATAAAAGGAAAATAATCATGAAAATATATGCTTTGATAACTTTACAAAGATATGCAATAGAAATACAAGTAAGATTATTTGATAGTATAAAACAATGTAGAAAAGAATATGATCTTTTAATTAAAAGTTTTGAAAACGATAAATATTATAAAGTGTATAAAGATGCTAAACATACTTCAATAGAATACGATGAAAGCCCTGAATTTGTTGTATCAAATCAAACTTATAAATTAAATGATATAATTGATAATCAAGTTCATTGTGTTATTAAAGGTAATCAAGAATGTTATTACCCAGACAAAGAAAATCTTTATTTGTTTAATAATCAAACAAAAGCAAGAAAACAATTTTTTGATATATTAATCGAACACGAAGAATGGGAATGTGGTATTGAAAATCTTCAAGTCAAATATAATGAAGAATATTTTAGTTTTGATGATGATGAATATGAATGGGGACATTGTAGAACAGAATTAATTAAAATAGAAAGCGAGATAAAATAATGAGTAAAAATAAAATAAAAATACCAATTATTTATAAAACAGATGAAAATGGTTTTAAAAGATATGATTTTGAAGAAATGTGTGACTTGTTTGGAATGCAATTATCAGAATTAGATAATAGTGTTGTGACCATGTGTTCAACAGAACCTGAAATAGGTAAAATCATAAATGAAAGTGATGTTAGAGGTAAAGATAGAAAAGTTTATGAGGTGAAATAATGAGCAAAAATAATAAAGATGAATCACATTCAGAAGAATATGTGGGTTCATTAGAATCGGTCGATGACGGACTTCGAAGTGCAAATAGTGTAAATATAGATGAATACATTAAACATGTAATTGAAGAAATAAAATTTTCTGCAAATACGCTTGATTGGTTATTAGATGAAAAAATTAATGATGAAATATTAAACAAAAAAAACAAGGTGAAATAATGAGTAAAAATTTATCAGAATACATAGACGATTATTGTGCAAATACTTATAATCATACTAACTGGGGTTTTAAAAGTGCTTACACAACAGACTTTTTAAATAACAATGAACACGATGATGAAGGTTATCTTGTGTTTTTTCACAAATCAAAAGCGGTTCAAATTGTAAATAAATATAAAAAAAAAGAGAAAAAATAATGAGTAAAGAAATGTTAAATAAAGTAAGTAAACAAGATTGTATGGATGCTATAGAATATTTATGGGAAGAAGGATTTGTACAAGAAATGACTACAGATAAAAAATATTATACAACAATCTTGCTTAAAAAAGTAGCCAATTTTTATAATATAAAATTAGAAGGAGATGATAAAGAAGGAAGGTGGCAAGATGTGTGATTGTAAAACAACAGACAATGACGAAAATATTTTATATATAGAACGATATGGAGAAAATGGCTCTGCTATCGAAATGGTATGTCGTGAATGTGAAGAACATATAGGCATTGTAAATGTAAATAACTATCAAGAAAGGAATTATGATGAGTACAGCACTAACTAAAGAAAAATATGATATTTTAAATTCAGTAGGAACAAAATTATTGAGTAAATATGAAAAAGAACCTCATAAAATGTTAAATCATCTTTGTGATGAATTAAAAAAACATAATTATGTGTATAGCGAATTGCGTTATGCAGGAGCTGGAGATGAAGGACATATGTATGACTGGTATTTAACTGGTGAAATAACAAAAGATAAAAGAACTGGAGAAATTATTTATAAAGAAAATTACGATTTTGATAAAATGAGTTACAAAGATGAACACACAATAAAAATTCCTAATTCACTTTATAATTGTTTTAGAGTCATAGAAGATTATTTATTATATAGATATGACAATACAGAAAAGTGTTATGATGGACTTATTACTCATGATTGGGTTAATAATGAAGGTGGTGGTGGTACACTTAAAATTGATTTTGAAACAAAAAAAATAACTTCCAGTGCATATCAATATTTTATAGAAGAAAAAGATTACGCAGATGAATATTTTCAAATTACACAAGATACATTGAAAGGTATTAATCATGAAAGCGTATAATCATGCATTGTCAAGTGTTAAAATATTTGGTGGTGAAGTAGAAGACTATATTAAAATACACGAATGGTTCGATGAATCTAAAGGATTTTATGGAGATCTAAGACATCGTGCATTACGCCATCATACACAAGGTATTGTAGAATGTGAAAAACTATTTGGTGTTACAATAACCAATTCAAAAAACAAAAAGGTTGTTGTAAAATCAATAGCAGAACAACACATTTTAGAAGACCTAGGTTTCTTACCTACAATAGAAAGTTGGTTTAAAAATATTATGCCACAAAAATGGATGAGTAGCATAAGACATCAAGTCCCCAAAAATCTAAACTAACGTTTCTTTTTACCCTTTATACCTCATTTCTTTTTTTGCAATCGCAAGTTAATTGTTTAATAAATCAAATATAGTTAAGTTCGTAGTAGCAACAGACTCTCTACGTATTTAGCTGTATTTCAACATAAGGAGTACAGTGATGTTAAATCATGGACAATACCAGATATTTCATACAAATACTAAAGATAGATATAGAGTTATTTTAATCGATAACAGAGTTATTGAGGTTGAGACAGACCCTTTAAGTGAGGTCTCCCCTATTTCTCAAGTTATTAAAAAAGTCGTAAAGGATAGTGACAATGCCCAAAATACATTTAGACCAAACAATATTACAGACTAAAACAGTAGGTAAAATTTGTGATTATATAAGACATACTTTACAATATGTAGATGTTGAAAATGAAGATGCTCGTAATACAGTTCTTCTTGGTCAATATATATTAAATACTCACGAAAAAGCTAAAGAAAAAGATACGATTTTAAAAACACGTTTGACTAGAAATCAAGCTAATAAAATCTAATGGAATCGTATAATCAATTTGTTGATAGGTTGCGAGTTAATCCCCCCTTACAAAAAACCTCACCACTAAAAAAGAAAATCAAGTATACCCAAGGAGGTAACCTTGAAATATTAATTCGCAATCTCAACAAAATAATTAAAAGGAGACTTAAATGAATAATACTATGTATGAAAAAGTAAAAACAATAATGTTAGATAGCAGAGCATCAAGAGATAGTGACCCATTGTTATGTTATTTTTATTATCAAATGACTCATGACAAATTTGCTCCTAGCAAAGAACCACCAATGACAGTTAAAGAATATTTTGAAAATCTTCATTATAAAAATATGCCTACTTATTCTAGTATTTCTAGAGCAAGAAGAAAAGTTCAAGAAGACTATCCAGAATTAAGAGGTGCATTGTATAGAATCAAAAAAGAAAATACAAAAAAAGTTAAAAAATGGGTCAATGATACTAAAGATAATCAACGTAATAAAAACAAACTAATAGAGGCAGGTTTAAAATATGGAACTAAATACGGGAACTAATCCGAACGAACAACACCATAGAACATTAGATCTTATTAACATTATTGATGTAGTATTAGAACAAAAAGCAGAACAAAACAACCAAGACAGAATTAAAGAATCAGAAGGCAGATATAGTGCTTCTGGTGCAGGTCTTTGTATGAGAAAACAATACTATCAAAAACATAACGCACCTAGAGATAAACACGATAAAATAGGATTGCGTACAATGAGACTTGGTACTGTATATGGTGAAGATGTTCAAAATTGTGTGTTACAATATTTTTCTGCTTATGAAAATCTATCTTATAAATGTTATAGTGAAGAATATATATATGCAGATGATTTGTATTCACATTCTAAAATTGGTGGACACTTTGATTTATTGATTGTTGATGAAAATAAACAAGGTTATTTGTATGATTTTAAAACTGCAAATAGTTGGAAATACAAAGGTTTATTTGGTCGCAATCGTTCTACTGCAAATCAAACAAGTAACTATGAATTACAATTAGGAACGTATGCTATGATATTAAATCATACAAAAAAATATTGTGATAAAGTTGTTCAAATGGGCAACATCTATTTCAATAAAGATAATTCCAATATGCAACAGTTACTAGCTGATGTTAATGTATATATAGAATATGCAGATATGTATTGGCAAACACTCAATGATTATGAAAATGAATTACCATCGATTGGTGGTAACTGTCCTACTTATGAATGGGAATGTAAAAAGTATTGCAATTACAGAACAGTTTGTGATAGTCCATATATCATTCAAAAAAAATCTTCGATAGAAAATATAATTAATAAAGGAGCAATATATGCAAAATAGTGGTTTAGAGAAATTAAACAGTAGTGATTATATGACACATTTCAATGAAATTGCCGTGTCTATCACTAAAAAACATGATGAGGTTAGCAACATAGAAACCCCTCGTGCATTTGTAAAAAGCAAAGCAGGTATGGATTATGTTGATTTAGCTTACATGAGAAAACTTGCTGATAAATATTACCCAGGATGGAGTTGGGAAAAAGCAGGTTTTCAAATATTAGGTGACCAAGAAGTTATTGTTGAAGGTCATCTAATATGGTTTGACAATGGTGTGAAACGCAAAGGTTACTCTTGTGCATCACATAGAATTGCAAAATCAAGAGAAACAGGTAATTACGTAGACATATCAAACAATATCAAAGCGGCGAATACAGATGCAATGAAAAAAGCATTCAATACGTTTATGAATATTGCTGATGATGTATATAAAAAACGTGTTATTGAACCTCTTGCAAAAACACTTGTTGCAGAGTTTCAAACATTAATACAAAAAGCCGAAACACTTGGTGTGTCTAGAGATACCGTTGCTCGATTTAAAAATGGTTTGTTAAACCACAAAATCAATACAGATAATTATGATAATCTGTATAAACAACTAGATACAATGATACAAGAAAAAACAAAGAAAAAACCAGTTAAAAAGGAGAAAGTAAATGTCAGTTCTGTTTGATCCAACCGCAATATCAAGTGAAAAGAAAACATTCAAACCGTTACCAGAAGGTACATATGCTTGTAATGTTTTAGAATTCCAAGAATCAAAAGTAGACTTAACTACAAAAACAGGTAATGTTATAGACATTATCAAACCTGTATTACAAGTCAATGGTAATAAACATGAAGATTTTGCAAATCAAAGAATATTTGCAAACGTATTTATTACTAAAAATACAATTACAGAGGAAGGTACACAACCCCCTACCGAGCGAGATAATCAATCTCTTTATTACTTTTTAGATTCTGTCAGCTATCCAATGGAAACAGAAGAAGTAGTTGTAGAAGGTACTAAAAAAAATGCTATTGTATTACCAACAGCAGACGATGAAATAATCAAAGCGGATATTGTCGGTCAACCTGTTATGGTAACTACAAGAAATAAAGAGTATGAAAAAAAAGATGGAACTATAGGTACTGATACTCAAGTAAAAATGTGGATGAAATGGGAAAATGGAGAGGTCATCAAATCAAGTGATTCAGACCTCCCATTCTAGTACGATTAACAATGAATACAAAGGCGGTTATCCTCTGATTAAATCGCCTTTATTCATAAATAAAATATAATTAATGGAGGAGTTTCGTGTCAAGAACAACAATTAAAGAAATAGATAAATCAAAAGATATTATTGTAAACGTACCAATATCTCCAATAGAAATATCACATCTAATGGATGGTGCAAAATTCAATTGGAAAACCACAGATGATAAAGGTGTTGAACGTGTACGAATCAATGTATTTCTTGAACAAGATATAGTAAGCGAATGAAATACAAATGCCCTGCTTGTGGTTATCAACCTGACAAACAATTAGCAATGAAACAAACAATAGAAATTTATAAAAACTTTAGTAAGGAAATACAAAAAGACCTTAAACAAATCATTCAAGATGTAAATAGAATATTGTTTGCTAATCAAATGCCAGTTGAAAAAAAATATAGATTCTTATATAGTATATCTCCTTGTAATGAAGAAGATATTGAATATGGTATACGTACTTGGAATCTTAAAAAAATGGCTACAAGCGGGAAATCTTTAGAATATTTATCTGCTATTATTCGTGGTCGTGGAGAAACAAAAGAAGCGACTAAAGTAATAGAAAAATATACATACGGGTCTAATCCACCCGACATTCAACAAAAGGAGGTTGAAAAAAATGAATCATCTAAATTACATAAAAAACTACAAGAAGGAATTACAATCGGTAGAAGAAAATCACACATCTAATATTTGTGAATTTGATTGGGATGTAGAAAAAGTACCGATCCATACAGAACATGGTGTAATTCCAAATAGATATGCAGTTATTAGAAACGATACAAAAGATGTATTATCTGTTGTATCTCCTACTTATGAGATGTTATACAATCAACAACTTGCAGATATGGCTAATGTGTTTTTAGAAATGACTAATAAACCACCAAAAATAAATGAGTTTTATGGAGGTGGTCGTATTGCTATCGAAATAGAAAATGATACTTTATATAGTCAATCTGTATTAGCAGGATTTGACGGTAAATACAAAGGTCATATAACATTGATTAATAGTCATGATAAATCATGCAGATGGATGGTTGCTATTACTATCTTTCGTATTAAATGTGCAAATAGTTTTATGGCTTTTATAAGTCATGGATTAAATAACAATAGTAAAGTTGCAAAAGAGTTTGTTTCAGGTCGTCATTCAACATATGATATATTGAATTTTGATAGAGCAAAAACAACTGTAATAGATGCACAAACAACTATGAAAACATATTTAATGCAAATGCAAGATTTACAAAATCAAGCTTATAAAGGAAATCCAAAAAAAACGTACGCCGCACTTTTTGCACCAACAAAAAAAGTGTCTTATGGAGTTAAATGGAAAAACAATAGCAAACGTTTTGTAAATAAAGCAGATACATTTAATAAGATATATCATGAACGTTATAAAAAAGAACTAGGCAAAACAAAATATGCTATGTTCAATACAATAACTCATATGGTAGATCACGAATGTAGTAAAAAACAAATAGATAATGGTTGGCATATGTTAGGACGTGGAAATGACATAAAACAGATGGGTTTAAAACACTTAATGTCGTAAATTCATAACGCCTCATTTTAAGAGTAGTGGACGACTCTTCAGGCAACAGACATATAATCAAAACAAGTTATAAGAGAACTCTTTATAACCCCGCAGATTAACCCTTTTTGCATAAGGGTTCTCTTTATAACATTTATAAAAGGAAGTACTAATGCTTAAAATAAAAAACATCAATGACTTAAAAGAATATGCAATTAACAATAAAGCTACATTTTTATCGGTAGACCATACTGAATGTAGAGTTTTATTAGAAGGTTTAAAATTAATTGAAAACAAAAGAGTCAATTTATTACCTAAAATAAAACCTTTAAAATCAGCATTAGAAGAAATTGAAGTAGAATTATTTGACAATTCTATTAAAGATTCAAATCATCATTATACAATTGCAACAGAAATAGAATCACGAGATAATCAACATTGTCCAAGTGGTCGTTGTGATGATTGAGAGTAAACCACAAAAAGGTTACAAGTTTGTATCCACTTTAAATATCGATGAACACTTTGAAATGGATTCAGGAAGAAAAGGTAGGGTAATAAATCATACACCTTCTTATACAAGTGTTATTTTTTACCAACCACCAAGTTTTGCAGAACCAGAAGATATAAGTTTTTACATAGGTCGAACAAATATATCTCTAGAAACAGAAGTAAGGATTATTGATGAAACAAACAAAAGAAGTAAAAAGTCTACCACACTCAATAGAAGCAGAAGAAACTCTACTAGCAATACTAATCGCACACAACGAAATATTCGATAAGATTTCTAAATATATAGAAGATCCAAAAATATTTTACAATGAATACAATGCAGAAACATATCGTATTATTCAAAATCTTATTAAAGATAATGTACAAGCAGATTATGTAACTATAAGTGCTAGAGTAAAAGATAAATATAAAGATTATATAACCGCATTTTGGTTAACAGGTTTAGAATATACAAGCATAGGTCAAGCAGAATCCTATGCTAAATTAATTTATGAAAAATATGTACAACGAAATATTATCAAAGAAACAGAAAAGATTAAAAATATTGCATATGATGACACAGAAAAATTTATTGATGTTGTCAATCAAGTAAGAAAATTTTCAGATGATTTTATTTCTGTAAATCCAACACAAGAATTTAATTTAAAAGAACTTTCAAAAAATACAATTAAATCATTAGGCGATAGTAAAAACCTTGTACACTTTGGATATAACCTACTTGATAAAATGGCAGGTGGTATGACTCGTGGAGAAATTACTGTAGTTGCAGGTAGACCTGGGCATGGTAAAACTACATTTGCAGTAAACCTTATCCCCCACCTTCTTAAACAAAATATGAAAATACTAGTTATCAATCGTGAGATGACTAATGAAGAAATGATGAAAAAACTAATTGTTCTTATGTCACAAAATTTAAGTTATCACAATATTCGTATTGGTAATATTTCTAAAATTGATTATGAAGAAATTGATGGTGTAATCAAAGAGATCCATAAGTTTGAAAATAAATTATATATGTATGATGATGTTAATACACTTACAGATACTATATCAATTATTACACAAATCAAACCTGATATTATTATTGATGATTATATACAACTTGTTAAAGTTCAAGGCAAAGACGCTAGACGTTTTGAAATTGAATCTGTTATGCAAGAATATAAATGGATTGCAAAAAAATATAAATGCATTCCTATTTTAGTTTCACAATTAAATCGTAACATAGAAACCCGTATAGACCCTATTCCAAAAATGAGTGATTTAGCTGAAGGCTCTTCTATTGAGCAAGTAGCTGAGAATGTATTATTTGTTTATTATGATTATAAAGTTCATTACAACAAAAGTGAACTTGGCAAACATAAATCACAAATAGTTGCATCTAAAGTACGTTATGGTACAAGTGGAATGTTTACGATTGGTTTTAATGGCGATAGAGTCAGATTTCATGAAGATATAAGTTCTTTAGAATACACAAAACAAATAGCAGAAAACATTGTAATCAAAGAAGAACCTAAAGAGTTTAAAAGAGCAATGTTTCAAATACAAAAAGGAACATTTAAGTGATGAGTGGTGATTGTAATTCTTTATTAACATTTTATTGTCAAAAAATGTTAAGCATTAAAGATGTCTTTATTAATTATGTTGGATAATAGACAATCACCTACTCACACTTGTTGGAATTGCAAATATCATAATACGGAAGGAAATACATTGAATACATTTTGTATGTGGTTTGAAAAATACAAACACAAAAAAAGAGAGATACCTAAAAAAGTATTACAAGAAGGTTGTAAATATCATATCTACACATACCATCAAGATTCTAATGTCAAACGAAAATTTATAGATCTGTTTAATATTGTGGAGGTTCACGATGAGCGATGATGTAAATCCAAAATATTATACCAAAGGTATTGAAGTTGCAGAGTTTGTGCATTCCCACAAATTAGGATATTTAGAAGGTAACGCTATTAAATATTTAACTCGTTGGAAACACAAACATGCAAACCCAAAACAACAAAAACTTGACTTACAAAAAGCAAAAAGAAACATCGAATTATTAATTGAATACGAAGAAAGGAATAAAAATGAGTATAGATAAAGTATATAATATTACTGTTTCATCTACATATAGTGATTTTGATTTAGAAAGATTTTTAAAATCAAAAAACATGCAAATATATATGAGTAACGAATATATATGTGACATTACAAACATTAAAGTACAACCTAAATTTGAAATTGTAGAAAAAGAAGAAAATATATCAGCACAAAAATATATTTCTGAATCATATAAAATGGTTGGCGATAGTCTAAATGACTTGAAATAATTCTTAATACTAAGGGAGCATGATATGGAAGAAAAATTAAAAATCTATGAAAACATGGCAAAAGAGTTAATGAAAAAATGGAAACAAAAACCAGAAACATTGTATCCAGAACTTATCCATATTTTGCAATCCCTTGGTATTGATTGGATTGAAGATAAAAAAACAATAAAAAAATAAACATCTAGGAGGCAACAGATGAGAACAAAAGAAGTAGAACAATTTATTCAAACGAATGATGTAAATAATCAAAAATGGATGTTTGAAGAAGATGCATGTAAATACTTGAATTGCGATAGAAAAACATTAAAAAAAGCAAGAGATCTTGGCAAACTGAAATTCAGTAGGCCAGGAAAACGTAGAATATATTATAAATCCGAATGGTTAGATGAATACATCTTACAAGGAGTTAGATAACAATGTATACAAAAGAAGAAGATATAGGTAATCATTGTGTTGAATGTAATAGAGACACATCATTTGGTTCAGGATTATTTGTAAACAGAATTCCTGCAGATTCTTTTCAAGAAAGTTGGTTTAAAAGAAAAAAAATCTTTGAAGAAAATCATTATCGTAATGGTTATTTATGTCCCGATTGTAGTCAAATAGAATGTGATCGATGTGATGAATTAATATATATAGACATGGATGTTAGAACTTATGATTTTTATGAAAATGTAGATAAAAGTATTTATTCAAAAATATTAGATAAAGAAGAATATTGTTTTAAAGATGGAGCAATATATCTTCATTACGAATGTCTAAAACAAAATGAAAAAAAAATATATGATGAGATTTACAAAAATTAATCATTGGGAAATGATAGGCAATATTGCCAAAACATTACAATTAAAGAAAGAAAGAAAAAACATGGACTTATCAAAATTTATAGACAAATATTGTCAAGAAGAATACGGGCATACAAACTGGGGTTACAAAAAAAGCTATACAAAAAAAGAACTAAATAGTAATAATTATGATTTAGAAAACGATATTGTATTCTGGCATAAACCTCTAAAAGAAGATGAAGAATATTATGTAGATGCAGAAAGAGAAATAAACGAGGAGGAAAGAAATGAGTCATCCAAGTAAAGTAAAAGGCAATAGAATTGAACGTGAAATCGTAGATATATTTAAACAATATGGTTTTACAGAAGCAAAAAGAGCATGGGGTTCTAATGGTCAATCATTAGGACTTCACGAAGAGGTCGATTGTTATATTCCTGAAATAGATTTAAAAATTCAAAGCAAAGGAAGAAAACAAATTGCATCTTATGTTATTCCAAATATTCCTATTGTTGATATACAAGTTGTAAAAGCCAACAATAAACCTTATTTGGTAATTACAGAAATACATAATTACGCAAAAGACAAACAAAAAATTATAGAATTACAAAAAAAAGTTATAATGTTAGAACAAGAAATTAACAAATTAGAAACAGATTTAGCTTATGCAGAATCTACAACTTAATAATTTTTTAAATAAAACTAGTTTTAATAATTGCCTTAAATTTTGGTGTAAATTCAGCTTTTAATTCTAAAGTAGCAGGAACATTATGACCTTTTTTATGTAAATAAACAATTTCTTGTGATATTTCAAATGGTTTGATTTGTTTATTTTTTATATATACAGAACCCACCTCAAATAATAATCTAGCATTATCTTTAAATGTACTAATAGAACTTTTTTGTATAATATTTTCTATTGGATGTGAACTCATGCTAAACCATTTATCAATATGCCAATAATGTTCTTCTAATTCTTTAACACTATACCCTAAAAATTTAGAACATTCTTTTTTCCCTTTAATCCAATTTATTTTTCTATGTAAACTCATACTTTTAAACTTAAATAAAACTTCACATTCACTATGATGTGTTTTATACATATCACCAAGTAATTTTTTTATTTTAGTTTGAGGTTGAATCTGTTGCTTTAGTTTTTTATTTTCATTTTTTAATTTTACAATAGTTTCAATTAATTGTGAAGTTGTAGACTCATTTGGTTTTTCAATTTCTTTTAATTTTAAAACATTGTAATATTTTTGTGGTAAAGAATTATTTTTTTTCCAACGTGATACAGTTGCTTGTTTAACAGAAAAAAAATGAGCTATATTTGATTGAGTTGTTGTTTCACCTATATCATTTAAGCGATCTATTAATGTATCATATGTTATAATAGTCATAATACCCCCTTCTAAGTACTGTTGCTTAATTATAATATACAAATATATACATTTTTATACAAATGTCAAGTATTTTATATGTTTATTCTAACTTTTGTTGTAGGTGTAAAAAAGAGGAGTTATGTTCTTTGTGGATTCTAGGAACGGTTGCACAGAATCGAGTAAGTAACATGGACGATGCTTGCTCGATTCTTTTTTTGTGCAAACCTAGCAACAGACACTTCCAAAAGGAAGCATGTGTATTTAGGATGTGATCCTAAATTCTTATTTTGTAACGTTTTTGTAACAAATCTTAACAATAAGTTAAGTTACGATTATAGTATTATAAAGAAAAAACTTTAAATAACGTTAAATATTGCAATATTGTGCAATCTTAAATATCTACCCCCCACCATTCACCCCCCACCTTTTTAACAAAAAAACTCAAAAGACCCCAATAAAACTCTTAAGTCCCCTCTGAAAATATATTTAATTAAAATTATCGAATATCGTGTTTTTAGATTTTAAGTCCACAGTGTCTACCAATTCCACCACCCGGGCATCAAATCTTTTGTCGTCAATCTTTTTATCAAAAAACTAAATAATTAAAAAATGTTAAAAACCTTTACCCCCCACTTTTTACCCCCCACCTAGTCAAATTTTGGGAAAAAAGCCTGATTTTTTAACACTTGGAAAATCTGTTTCTAATTGAGATATATGAAATTTAGTATAACCATCGGTTGTATTAGTATTGGTATGACCTAATAATCTTGATACTAAATGAATATCTCCAGTTTCAAAATATTTTCGCACTGCAAATGTATCTCTTAAATTATGAAAATGCAATTTACTTTCTTTTCCTAAAACTTTTTTTACTGCTTGTTTAAA
>MDTB01241076.1_pt1 | contig 14361 bp, 15 predicted proteins | sample 811161 | NCBI WGS metagenome assembly MDTB01 (sample SAMN05326650, study PRJNA326480) | marine metagenome | isolation source: seawater | place: Mediterranean Sea | collected 2009
AAGATCGTCAAATGCTAATGTTAAACAATCTGTTAGAAATGGAGGTCTTTTTATGGATAAAGGATTTCACTTTTTTGACTTGGCTTGTTGGTTTGCTAATTCGTTTCCAGATAAAATAGTCACAATTGCTAGTCCTTTAAGTACAAGAGAATTTCTCAAAAACAATGATTATTCAGATGCAGTTGTAAATATGAAATTTAAAAACAACGTAATAGTAGAATATATATTTAGTAGACATAGTAGATTTGGTCATGAGGAGAGGATTAAGTTATTTGGAGATAAATTTAAGATTGACTCTAATAAATACTTTAAGAAATCAATAATTTATAAAAATTTTGATATAAAACATAAAGATAGTTACTTTAGATGTTTAAGAAAATTTGTTAATTTAAATAAAAATTTGCTGCTTGAAGAGGGAATTCAAACTCAAAATATTTGTGATAAAGTATTAAAATCAGCCAGACTTAATTAGATTTCATAAAAATTTATTTAAAGATAATCCTGCTTGATGCGCAGAAGAATTAGTAGTTTTAAAACTTTTTAAAATTAATTGAGTTTCATTGATTTGCTCTTCCATCTTTATAGGATTGTCAAAAAAATATGTAATCTTATTAGAAATATTTTTTGGATTACATTCTCCTTGTAACAGCTCAGGTATAATTTCTTTTTTGGCAGCTATATTAATAATATTAGCAAATTTTGTCTTCACTAACATTTTTACTATTAAAAAATTAATAAAATTCATTTTATATAAAATTATAGAAGGAATTTTAAAATTAGAGATTTCTAGAGAGACAGTTCCAGATTTTGCTATAGCAAATATTGACTTCCTGAGTATATGAGATTTGATTTTGTCATCGCTAATTACCTCACAATTAATTAATTCACTTTTAGAGATATGAGTTTGTATAGAAGATGAGTATTCTTTTGTTGAATGAAAAACGTAAGTTATATCCTTATTGTTTTCATTTAATAATTTTATTGTCTCTAATAAGATAGGTGTTAAGACTTCTATTTCAGATTGTCGGCTTCCCGGAAAAACAGATATTAAAGCTTTATTTTTTCCTAAAACTTGATTGATATCTATCGCTTTATCATCTTTATCATCTAATAATGGATGTCCTACAAATTCATTGCTCATGCCCTCCTTGTCAAAATATTCTTTTTCAAAATTAAATAATAAAAGTATATGATCTATAAATTTTTTTATTTTCTTAACTCTTCCCTCTCTCCATACCCACACTTGAGGGCCTACATAATGAATTGTTTTAACTTTAGGATTGTTTTTTTTGACCTTTTCAGCAACTCTCAATGTGAAATCAGGGCTATCAACTGTAAATAATATATCAGGCTTAAAATCTTCTATTGCTTTAACAGTCTCGTTAATCTTATCTTTTATTTTAAAAATATTCATAATTACATTTGTAAAACCTAAATACGTAATTTCTTTGAGATCATAGATTGATCTGATACCTAATTTTTTTAAATTTTCTCCACCTACTGAAAGGTATTCTATATTTGAATTTAGCTTATTTAAATTACTTATTGCTTTAGAGGCCAATTTATCTCCAGAGGCTTCTCCGGTAACAATAAATATTTTTTTCATTTTTGAAACTTCCATATTGAGCCTTGGTCTGTTAAAAGAAATATTTTTCCAGTACTTTCTTGAATTTCAATATCTCTAATTCTACCAATTACGCCTTTAAAAATAATTTTTTCACTTATAAAGTTATTGTCTTTAAATTTTATTTTTCTTAAAGATTGATCCTTAAGAGAAGTTATTAAAGCATCTCCATTCCACTCATGAAATTCTTCTCCTTTGTAAATAATCATTGAACTTGCAGCTATTGAAGGTACCCAATATTTAATTGCTTTAGTAAATCCAGGTTTCCATTTTGGTCCTATTTTTGTACCAGTGTAATTTGTGCCGCCCCATCCCAATATTTTCCACCCATAATTTTCTCCATATCTTACTTCGCCAAACCAATCACCGCCTTTAGCTCCATGATTTGTTAAATAAATTTTATTATCAAAAGGTGATAAATCCATTCCTTGGGGGTTTCTCACACCAATTTGGAAAATTTCTGGTAACCAATTTTCTTTATTTTTAAATTTTGGATTATCTTTTGGAATTTTTCCATCCAAATGAATTCTAATAATACTCCCTGGATGTTTTGTGGGATCCTGAGCAATCATGCCCTCACCTCTTTCACCCACTGTTATATAAAGTAAATCATTTTTAACAACTAGTCTCGATCCAAAATGATAACCTGAATTAATTGGCGGTTCTGCTCTGAAAATATTCTTAAATTTTAATTCTTTTTCATTAAAAGAAGCTCTAGCTACAGAAGTGCTTGATTTGCCTTTTCCTCTATTCTCAGAATATGAGACAAATACATACTGATTAAAATATAGGACTTCAAGTAACCCTCCTTGTCCATCTACAAGAATATTTAGGTTATGGTTAATTTTTTTTAAATTTTTATTTTTTATGTCTGCTAAAAAAAAATTACCTGGTTTTTCTGTAATTAATATTCTATTCTCGCCAATAAATGATAGGCTCCAAGGTCCATTTAAACCATTAAGTATTTCCTCTAATTTTGGTTCTTTACTAAGTGAAATTGAAAATTTAACAATAAAAATTATAGATAATATGATTATTTTTTTCATTTTACTAAAATAAACATCTTATTTTTATTTGCAAAGGTAATAGACTTTTTTTTATTTAAAAAAATATTTCTTTTATGCTTAAGAACTATCCCTTTAATACCTGACGCCTTACATTGTTTTAAAGTCTCTAAGCCTATTGTTGGTAGATCAACTCTGTAATCTTGTTTTTTTTTGGGAAATTTAACCAAAACTCCTTTTGAAATATTTTTAACTTTCTTAACTTTTTTAAGCATTTTTTGTGTTCCATCTCTTTTTTCTAAAATAATTGAATTATTCCTACTGACTGCTCCTTGTATGTGGCTATATTGATTGGATTTATTTAATGCTCTCAACGCATTTTTAATATCAATCTTATCTTTAACATTAGGCTTATTTCTAGTGTAATTACCTTTTGATAAACTAAGCTCAGGTGTAAAAGTAGTTGAGCTAATAGTTTGAATTTTTTCTTTTTTAAAAATTTTTATTATTTCTTTCAAAAGAGAAACGTCACCAAGTTTAGCTTTTTTAATTATTCTTGGTATATAATAAACTCCTTTAAGATCTAATCTCAATTTTGAGAAATTTGGTTTTTGAACTTTTCCTGCGAACAAAACCTTCTTACAATTATTTAGTTTTAATATAGAAATTATTTTACCAAATTGACCTATTGATACAGAAAATGAATCTTTGTCTTTACTAAAAAAATTTTTCTTTGTGAGATCAATTATGAGATACTTTCTTTTGTCTTGTACCTTTTTATATATATATTTTGGAAAGTCTGTTTCTCCAAAAATAAGCCCAATCATAGTTTAATCTTGCGGTGAGCAAATAGGTCTCTTTTTATCTTTTTCAATAAATCTAATAACCTCAGACACAAGTTCGTTATCTTTATATTCTCCATTAATTTTAATTAAATTTTCGTGCAAATTTTTAGAAGAAAAAATTTCTTTATAAGCTTTATCAAGACCCATGATCTTTTTATTGTCGTACTTTTTTCTTCTTAGACCTATTAAATTTAATCCTTGTAGGTAATTTCTATTTCCAATTGATAGAGCAAATGGGGTCACATCTTTTAAAACTCCTGTCATTCCTCCAATCATTGCAAGTCTACCTATTCTTGTAAACTGTTGAACAGCAGAGTTACCGCCTATCACGACATTATCTTCTATTGTTACATGGCCTCCTAAAGGAACGTTGTTAGCTATAATTACGTTATTTCCAATCTTACAATCATGAGCAATATGTGATGAAATCATAAACAAACAACTATTACCTATAGTAGTTTTTGATCCACCGCCCTCAGTACCAGGATTAATAGTTACATATTCACGTATAATATTTTTTTCTCCTATTGATAAACTGTTTTCTTCATTCTTAAACTTGAGATCTTGAGGTTGAGTGCCTATGCTTGCAAATGGAAAAATTTTAGTATCTTTCCCAATTTTAGTATTTCCTTCAATATGAACATTAGAAATTAATTCTACTCCATCAGACAATTCAACATCTGGACCAACATAACAAAACGGACCTATCTTAACAGTGTTTGCTACTTTTGCATGTTTATCAATTACACTTGAACTATGTATCATTCTTTTCTATCCACTATTGTTGCTGACCACTCAGCATCGGCCATTCTTTTACCATCAACTTTAGCAGTTCCTTTATATTTCCAAACTCTTCCATGAGATCTCACTGCCTCTATTTCTAAATGTAGTTCACAGTCGGGTAAAACAGGATTTCTAAATCTAGCTTTATCAACTCCCATTAAATAGACTAACTTATTTGCGTACTCTTTAGGATCAATACCATGAGCAGTTAAAGCTGCTGCAGCTTGACCAAAAGCTTCTACAATTAATACACCTGGCATTACTGGTTGACCTGGGAAATGCCCTTGAACGTAGAAACCATCTTTTTTGACGTACATAATTGCAGTTGCTGATTTTAAAGGAACGATGTTAGTCAATTTATCAATTAACAACATTGGTTTTCTATGTGGTAATAAAGACTCTATCGTTTTTTTATCTATTTCAGTTACGCTCATTAAACTTTTTTATTTTTTTTTATAAAATCTTTCAAAGGAATTGCTGGATAGCCCATTACAATTGAGTTTTCTTGGATATCTTTTACAACACCACTACCACCACCAATCTTAACATTATTTCCAATTTTTAAATGTCCTGAAATACCTGCTTGACCTCCAATTGAAACATTATTTCCTATAGAGGAACTTCCGGCAAAACCTACTTGGCCTGCAATCATACAGTTATCTCCTATATGAACGTTGTGTGCAACATGAACCTGATTATCTATATAAGTATTTTTTCCAATAATTGTATCATCTATTGAACCGCGATCTATTGTACAAGATGATGCAATTTCAACTTCATCATTAATTTTTACTTTACCGATATGAGGAAACTTTATATTTTTTCCATTTATTGGTATAAAACCAAATCCTTTTTGACCAATCTTACAGTTATCTTGCATCACAACATTATTACCGATAATTGAATTTTTAATAATTACTCCAGAACCAATTAGACAATTTTTACCTATAATTACATTACTTTCAATAATTGTATTAGATCCTATTATTGAATTTGTACCTATTTTAACATTTTTACCAATTAAAACATTATTACCAAATTTAACCTTTTTAAAATTAACATTTTTTGGGTTTTTTAAGGACAAGTCTGGATAATCTACATCTGAAGATGGATAAATCATCTTTGTTACTCGCGCTAGTTCTAATAAAACGTTTTTGACGATTATTTTATTAATTTTACTAGGTAAAAATTTTGCAAGCTTTTTAGAAGTTATACATGTATTTGATTTAGTTCTTTTAATATCATCCTTATATTTAATTGAGTCTAGGAAAGTAACATCTTGTTTTTCAGCATGTATTAGGGGTCTAATGGAATTAACAACAAAATTTTCTTTAAATTTACAATTAGGAAAAATTTTATTTATATTAATATTTTTTTTTTTAAAAAAAATATTTTGTTTCATTAATTCTAGTTAAGATTTATTGAAGTTAACTTTTTATTAAGTAAATCCATTATCTCATTTGTAATATCGAGTTTTTCATCACCAAGTAATATAGTTTTTTTATCTAAAACTATTTTAATATTTTTTTCCGACATATAGTCTTTTACAATTGGGTTCAATGCTGTCAAAAGTTCTGTTCTAGCTTTTCTTCTTTTTTTAGAAACTGAATTTAAAATAGTATTTCTTTCTTTTTGAAGAGAAGTCACTTTTGCTCTTAATTTTGTTATTTTTTTTTTTATAATCCTCAGGAGAAAGTAATTTTTTTTGTTGTATAATATCTTTTTCCTCTTTTTGCAATTTTACCTCTGAATTCTTTAATTTTTTTACACCTTGATCTAGCTCTTCTTTTAAAATTTTATTAACTTTTTTTCCAGCATTACTTTGATCAAGAATATATTTAAAATCTAAAAAATATGTTTCTGATCTCAAAGGCTGTTGATATAAAACTACTACAAATAGAATTAAAACAAAATTATAGATATATTTCATAATCTAAAATGTTGTACCTAGATTAAACCTAAAACTCTCTGTTTTATCGGTATCAGCTTTTGATAAATTTTGAGATAAAACAAACGACATTGGTCCCAAAGGTGACATCCAATTTAATGCTAATCCAGTTGAGGATCTTAATTTATTACTATCATCAATGGAGTCATCGTAATCTACTCCCCATACGCTCCCAAAATCTAAAAATGCGCCTACATCTGTATTTGTATTTTCTGGAAGAATATTAGGTAAATTTGCTTCAAAATTTAATGCAGCTGAGTAATTGCCGCCTATATGGTCAGTTCCATCTAAAGGCCCGACTTTACCTTTTTCAAAACCTCTTAGCCTCTTAACAGATAAATTTTTTCTTTTACTTAATCTGACATCATCTGAGCCTAATCCGTTAATTGCTGAAATATAAAATTTTCCTGCGCCAATTACATCCTCTGTTAATGATTTATAAGTGCTGTAAGAAAAAGAGTTGTTAATAAAAGATTTATCGGCGTAAATGGGAATAGACTGGTTGAATTTAGTAATTCCTCCACTTGTTGGCATAAAAACCCTATCTCTTTTATCATAAGCAAAACCATAGTTAAAAGATAGGTCAGTAAATTCTCCACTATTTTTTTTTAAAGAATTAGAAGCGCTACTAAGAGTTCTCAAGTCATCATAGGTAAAACTTGTTCCTATTGAAGCAGTAAGATCTTTGTATTGCTCAAAAGTTGTGCCAAGCCCTGCTGATACTACAGTGTTTTCATATCCTTGATTTGGCTTATCATTACTCTCACTTTTTAAAAAATAATTTAATGAATTACCCAGATAATCATAATTAGGATCTACTAGGCTGATAACCCCTGCTAATGACTCTTCATCAAGATCTAGCTGAAATTCGACTGATCTACCAGTACCTAGCCAGTTATTTTCTTTTACTCCAAAAGCTAACGCACCACCAGATGTGCCTATACCTGCTCCAGCACTAATTTCACCTGTTGGTCTTTCTTCTACTTGTATGTCGATAATTTTTAAATTATTTTCACTTCCATCAATTATTTGGTAATTAACACTTTTAAATATACTTCTAGCTTTTATTTTAGAAATTGATTTTTCTAAATTAATTTTTGTGAAAGGATCTCCTTCATCTAGTAGCAGTTCACCTCTAATTACATCTTCATTAGTTACTGTATTTCCCTTAACATTAATTCTTTCAATTAATTCCTTTTCACCTTCGAATATATTAAAAATAATATTAATAGTGTCGTTACTTACCTGCTCTTGAACGTTGTGCTCTACAAATTGCATATTATTATTTGCTACAATTTCATCTATTTCATCAAGAATTTTTTTTACTTTAAACGGCGAGTAGTACTGCCCAACATACTCTTTATAAATTTTGTTAAGTGGGAAAAAAATTTCTTTATCAAATACCTTATCAACATTAGTTGAAACTTTTTCGATAATATATCTATTACCTTCGTCAATTGAATATAATAGTTCTGCTTGTTCTGTGTTTATAATTTTTGCTAAATTTGAACTTATTTTAACGTCATAAAAACCAATAGATTTATAATAATTTGTCAATAGCCTTAGATCCAAATTTATCAGATTTTTACTTAATACAGTATTTCTTGAAATAAATTTCCAAAATTTATTTTCCTCACTAGCAATTATATTTTTTAATCTTTTTCCTCTTACATTATCATTTCCAATAAAATTTATAGAAGAAATTTTAGTTTTCTTTCCACGATCAATTTCAAACAATAAATCATAGTTATTGTCATCGATTTTATTTAATTTTGCTTCAACTTTTGCAAAATTATAGCCTAATGAGGAGTAAAGACTTTTTATAATATCGACATCTTTCGCTAAATTAGATTTGTTAAGTGGTTTCTTCTCTTTTGAATAAACTATTTTTTTAATTTCATCTTTAAATTTATTACTTTTCTCTCCAACTAAAATAAGTTGATTAATGGTAGGATACTCTTTTAAATTAACAATTAGTGTGTTCTTTTGAAACAATATTTCTACAGTTTCGAAAAACCCTGTCTCATAGAGATTTTTTAAAATAATATTTGAATTTTTTTCTGAATATTTAGAAAAATTATTGATCCCTCCATATATTTTAATGGTCTCTTCGGAAACTCGATTATTACCATTGATAATAAGCTTATCTATGTTTTCAGCCCTCAATGGAAGAGATAAATTAATTATGATGAAAAAGTAAATTATTATTTTAACCATATTTTTTTCTTATTAATTCAATTGTTTTTTTTTTTCGCCCACAAATTAATTTTATTGATTTGAATAAAATCTTTGGGCTTTCTTATAGCATATTTTCTATAATTTCTATCTCTTAGAATTTTGCTTATAACTAAATGTATTCCCATAAAGGGTAGTTTTTTTCTTAAAAAATGGTCCACTAATACCTCATTAGAGGCATTGATTATTATAGACGTTGAAGGATACTCATTTACTTTATTTAAAATCTTAATGATAGGAAAATTATTTTTGTTCGGTTTTTTAAAAGTCAAACTTTTTATAGTATTTTTTGTTTTATAAAAATTATTGATACTTAAGTTTTTTTCAAAAATAGCGTTAGCTATTGGTACAATCATAGAAGTTTCATGATATATAAATTTTGTAATACCATTTTTAAATTTTACTACTGCATGTACTAAGGACTCGGGGTGAATTAAAATATCTAACTTTTCCTTAGGTAAATTAAATAATTTTTGAGCTTCGATATACTCTAAAATTTTATTCATAAGAGTTGAAGAGTCAATTGTAATTTTTTTACCCATTTTCCACCTCGGATGTTTTAAAGCATTTTCAGGTTTTATTTTCTTTAGTTGACTTGCTTTAAAATTTAAAAAAGGGCCCCCAGATGCAGTAAGATAAACTTTTTCTATCTCGTTTAATTTAGAGTTTTCAAGAAGTTTTGATATTGAAAAATGTTCTGAGTCTACGGGAATTAATTTAGTTTTATATTTTTTTGAAAATTTATTAATTAAATCCCAGCCACAAATAATAGACTCCTTGTTCGCTATTAGTATTTTTTTACTTTTTTTGATCATTAAAACGGTAGGGTAAAGAGCAGCTATACCTGGTATGCCCACTACCGTTATATCAGAATTTTTTTTTAGATAACTTAATTCAAGATTATTTATTATTTCTACCTTATTATTTTTAAATTTTTTTTTAATTTTTCTATAAACTCTATTATCATTAATTAAAAAATAGGTAGGTTTATATTTTTTAATTTGATGACTAATCAATCCAATATTTTTATTAGCAGAAAAAAAATATGGCTTAAAATAATTTTTTTTTTTATTCAAAACTTTTAGAGTAGTAAGACCAATTGAACCTGTAGAACCTAGTATAGATATTAATTTTGTCATTTAATTTAACAATGTTAAAAATAAAAAACCGGCTGGAATCCCAAATAAAATTCCATCTAATCTATCAAGTACGCCGCCATGACCTGGAAGAAAATTTCCAGTATCTTTTAATTTTGCTTTCCTTTTCAAAAATGAAAATATCAAATCTCCTAGTTGACAAAAAATTGATACTGTTGCTGCAACTATTATTATTTTAAAATTGAAAATTTGCATAAAATAATAGAATAAGGAGGATACTAAAACTAACGATGAAACTAATGATCCCACAGCTCCAGAATATGTTTTATTTGGACTAATACTAGTTAATTTAGGCCCCTTTAAAATTTTGCCAAATATATAACCGCCAATATCAGAAGCTATACAACCAAATAAAATAATATAAAGAATAATTTTTAATTCAAAGAAATTTGAAAAAATGAAAAAAATTAAACTAAAACAAAAAATATACAAAATAAAAATCAAATTTGTTACACTAATAATAAGCTTATTATTTAATATTAGTTGGCTCAGCTTCATAAATTCAAGAGTTGCTACTACACTAAGAACAATTAAGAAATAAACTAAGAAAAAAGTAAAATTATATATTAAGAATGCTAAAGCAATTAATCCTAATGAAGTATAAAATCTTTTTTTTAAATTATTTGAAATCATAATCTTCCATAGTTTCTTTTAATATTTTTATATTTTTTAATTATAATTGACAAATCTTTTGAATTAAAATCTGGCCATAACTTTTTCAAAAAAAAAAGTTCGCTATATGCAAGTTGCCAAAGTAAAAAGTTACTTAAACGCTGATATCCTCCAGTCCTAATTAAAATGTCAGGATTAGGCATATTTTTGGTGTACAGATTCTTTTCAAAATTTTTAAAGGAAAAATTATTTTTTGTTTTTTTGATCGCTTGAAAAATCTCCATTTTTGACCCATAATTAATTGCAAGATTAACTATAATTTTTTTATTATCTTTTGTAAGTTTAGTTACTTTTTTTAGTGTAAGTCTTAAGTCTGAAGAAAATTTTTTTATTTCGCCTAAAATATTTATTTTTATTCCTTGACCAATAATACTATTAATTTCTTTTATAAAATAGATTTTTATAAGCTTGAATAAATAATTTTTCTCTTTTTTTGGTCTCTTCCAATTTTCTGAGGAAAAAACATAAAACGTAATTATTGGAATATTTAATTTTATAGATGCTTTTACGATTTTTTTGACTGTTTCAATCCCTTTTAAATGACCAAAGTTTCTTCCTTTTCTTTTTTTAATTCCCCACCTTCCATTGCCATCCATGATAAAGGCAATATGGTTGAGTTTGTTCATATTTGAATAATCTCTTTTTCTTTTTCTGTCAAAATTTTATCAATATTTTCAATATTCATATCTGTGAGTTTCTGAATATTCTTTTCAAAACTTTTGTTGTCATCTTCTGAAATGTTCTTGTCTTTCAATTTTTTTTTTAAGTCCTCATTAGCTTCCCTTCTGATGTTTCGAATAGATATTTTTCCTTTTTCTCCCATATTTTTTAAAACTTTTATTAAATCTTTTCTTCTCTCCTCAGTTAGATCGGGAATTCTCAACCTTATAACTTGCCCATCTATTTGAGGATTAATTCCAAGTTCTGATTTTTGGATAGCGTTTTCTATCAATGAAGTATTAGCCTTGTCCCACACTTGAAGAGAAATTAATCTTGCTTCTGGTACGCTAATCGTTGCGATTTGATCAATTGGCATAAATTGTCCATATACATCTACTTTTATAGTATCAAGCATATTAATATTTGCTCTACCAGTTCTTAAGGTTGAAATATCTTTTTTTAAAGATTGAATACTTTTATCCATTTTCGATGAATAATCTTTTTCATTAAATTCAACTACCAATTTTATACTCCTTCTCCAACTTTATAACGAACAAAGTTCAATACTCTTAGCGGTTTGATGGATGAATTCTCTTTTAAAATATCTAAAACTTTTTTTTTGGGATCCATAATCCATATTTGATTTAACAATGAATTATCGTTGAGAAATTTTGAGATTTTTCCACTAGAAATTTTTTCAGCCATTTCTGAAGGTTTACCTGAGTTTATAATTTCTGCTTTTATTATTTCCAATTCTTTTTCTACTAAATTTTTATCTATATCATTTTTATCAATTGCTAAAGGATTTGAAGCGGCAATATGCATAGCGATTCTTGTTCCAATATCCTCACTCGTCTCTTTCGAAATTCCATCAAGTTTCACTACAGAAATTATTTTACCAATTCCTTTTTCTAATGCAGAATGCACATAAGAAAAATTCATACCATTAATATTATCAAAGAAACTTGCTCTTCTAATCGTAATTTTTTCGCCAATTTTAGCTATAAAATCTACTAAATTATCTTTTACCAGTATTCCATTCGCCATTTTGCTATCATAAATTTTATTTACATCACCTTTATTATTAAAATTAATTTCTGATAACTCTTTACAAAAATTGATAAAATCATTATTTTTTGCAACAAAATCTGTTTCACTGTTAATTTCAATTAAAGAAATTTGACCACCTTCCTCCTTAACTAAAGCTAAACCTTCGGATGCAGTTCTATCCATCTTTTTAGACGCTTTAGCAATTCCTTTCTTTCTTAAAAACTCTATAGATTTTTCTATATCACCCTTAGTTTCATCTAGGGCAATTTTACAGTCTTTAAAACCAACTCCAGTCATCTCTCTTAATTTTTTGATATTATCTAGCAAATCTTTATTTGGCATTTAATGATAATTTAAAACTATTTTTCTTTTAATTTTGAAGTCTTATTTTCAGATTTCTCTTCAGAACCAGTGATAAATTTCTCTGCGTCTTTAATGGTGCTTTTTAGTAACTCACAATACAAATTTATAGATCTTCTAGCATCATCATTACCTGGAATAGGAAACTCGATACCAGTCGGATCAGAATTAGTATCTAAAACCGCAATAATAGGTATTCCTAGTTTTTTGGCCTCAGCTACTGCTAATGACTCAATATTCGTGTCAATAATAAAAATCAAATCTGGAGTTTTTTTCATTTCGGAGATACCACCCAAAGATCTTTGTAATTTTTCTTTTTCTTTTCCAAATTTAAGTATTTCTTTTTTTGTAAAACCTAAGTTTTCTTTTGATAATTGGTCATCTAATTTTTTAAGCCTTTTGATAGAATTTTGAATTGTGTTCCAATTTGTTAACATGCCACCAAGCCATCTGTAGTTTACATAGTATTGTCCTGTTTCCTTGGCTAAATCACTTACTTGTTCTGATGCTTGTTTTTTTGTTGAAACCACTAAGAGTTTTCCACCACTAGCTATTACTTTATGTATTTGAACTAAAGCATTTTTAATATACTCAACTGTTTGTGTTAGATCTATAATGTGAATTGAGTTTTTCTCTCCAAAAATATACTTTTTCATTTTTGGATTCCACCTTAGTGTTTTATGGCCAAGGTGTACGCCGGCTTCTAATAATTGTTTTATGTCTACTTTTGGTACATTCATATTTTTCCGGTTAATCCACCACAGTAATTCCAAAAATATGGACCGGTAGGGCAATGCCCTTGAAACTGTGTGCGAAATTAGTCTCAGATATATACAATCAAATCAAAAAATCAACTGTCTAAACAGTTATTTTTTCTACGTATTCTTTAGCTTTTAAGGCTTTAAGGTGGTTATGATCAAACTTTCTGTTTTCTTGAAGTGAATAAATAGCTTGTTTATTTTTATTTTTTACCACAAGGTTTATCTCCGTTTCACCTTTACTAGATAATAATTGTTTAATTTCGTTTAAATTATAATCATCTTTTAGTTCAATAGTCACTCTAGAATATGGCTTATCTATAACTTCCTCAAGATTTAAGATTTTTTTAACATTTACTCTTTTTTTTGTGTCAGATCCTACAATCTTATCTTTTTGCAGAGTTAAAACAAAAGATTCAGACTCTTTTAATTTATCTCGATTTGCGACTAAGGTTTCTGCAAATAAAAAAAGTTCAAATTCAGTTTTTTTGTCACTAAACTTTACAATGGCATACGGAGTACCTTTTGCACTTTTCTTCTCTTGGATGGACATTATTGTTCCTGCTACAAGACCTTCATTTATATCATCCTCATAAAATTGATTATAAGATCTTATTTTTAATTGATTAAATAATTCTTCAAATTCATTAAGTGGATGGTTCGTTAAATAGAAGCCAATAGATTTAAATTCCTCAGACAATAAGTTTTTGATTGACCAAGGCAGAGAAGGCTCAAAATCGAATTCTTCTTTATCTTTATCCTGTTCATCAAAAAGATTAGATTGATGATTTTCTTTATCATCATTTATATTTTTAATTTTTTGAATAACTTTTGGAATAGAATGTAAAACTTTACTTCTATTGTCATCAAATTCATCGAATACCCCAGCTTTTACTAAACCTTCTAATTGAAGTTTATTTACATCTCTTGCATTTGCTCTATTAATAAAATCAAAAAAAGATTTAAATTTTCCGTTCTTTTCTCTTTCTTTCACAATATTAGATATAGCTTCAAATCCAACATTTTTGATAGCTCCAAGTCCATAAAATAATTTTCCATCAATAGCTTTAAAATCAGAGAAGCTTTTATTTATTGAAGGTTTTATTATTTCAATATTTAATTTTTTAAGTTCCTCTACAAATTCTCTCAGTTTAGAAGTATTAGTAAGTTCAGTTGACATCGTGGCTGCTATGAAATCTTCTTTATGATAAGTTTTTAAATAAGCAGTTTGATATGCAATTAAAGCATATGCCGCTGCGTGACTT
>MDTB01041009.1_pt1 | contig 14360 bp, 10 predicted proteins | sample 811161 | NCBI WGS metagenome assembly MDTB01 (sample SAMN05326650, study PRJNA326480) | marine metagenome | isolation source: seawater | place: Mediterranean Sea | collected 2009
AAACGCACACGGCGCTCGGCAACACTGCGATGTTCGGCCTTATCTTCATCGCTCATGCCCTCATCGGCTGCCGGCTGGCTGTGCTGATGATCGTGGTCATGATCGTGGTCATGATCATGGTCATGATCATGGTCATGATCAGGCTGTTGCGCACCCTGCTCTTGCTGCGGACGTGCCTGCCGACAAATTTGTTGATATTCGGCTTCCAGCATGCCTTCGGGCAACTCAAACTCATGGGCGTCAGCAAGTTTATCAAGCAACACGCGCTTGGTCTTGAAGCGTGATGCATTGCTGAACTCTTGGCCGATCTGTTGACCGATTGCCTCGCGCAGTCCGGCCAAATCTTCTAAGCCAAAATTTTTCGCAAACTCATCATCGATTTCAGCCACGACAGGCTCGCGAATCTCATGGATTTTTGTCTCAAATGTGGCTGCTTTGCCGGCATAGTCGGCACGCGGATAATCTTCTGGGAAAGTCACCTCGACTTTCACCTCATCGTCCGCATTGACGCCGATCAATTGCTCTTCAAAGCCAGGAATAAAGGTGTTTGAGCCGAGCTCAAGTTGCTGACCTTCGGCGCTGCCACCTTCAAAGGCTTCGCCATCGATATAGCCGGTGAAATCAAGAACGATGACATCGCCAGACTTCGACTTGCGGGCTTTTTTGATTGGCTCGCTGCGCTTTTGCTCACCGGCCATGCGAGTCAAAGCATCGTCGATGTCCTTGTCGCTTGGTTCCGCTTTTGGACGCACCAACTCCAGCGATGAGAAATCCATCGGGGTGATGTCGGGCATTAATTCCAGTTTAATAGAGTATTCTAAATTTTGACCTTCATCGAAGCTGGTCACCTCAATATGCGGCTGTGTTGCAGCCCGCAGTCCGCGTTCTTCCAACGTGCTTTGAGTTGCTTCGTTGACGGTGCTTTCTAAAATCTCGCCCAACATGGCCTTGCCATAGCGCTTTTTAAGCAGTGACGGTGGCACCTTACCGGGCCGAAAACCCGGCAAATTCATTGTTGGCGCCAATTCGGCCAAGCGATTATCAACCTTGGCGTCGATCTCACTGGCTTCAACAACCACCTGAAATTCGCGCTTTAAACCGTCATTAACTGTTTCTGTAACCTGCATCGGATCAACTCATTCCACATTTTTTTACGCGCCGGATGGCCGTTACCGCAGACCATACCTCAGCGTGTTTAATTGACCAACCTTGGCCTTCCGCTCGAACGCAGCCTGGTCATCGCGTGCGCTGCCACAGCTTGGTGCGGGTGAAGGGACTTGAACCCCCACGGCTTGCGCCACCAGAACCTAAATCTGGCGTGTCTACCAATTCCACCACACCCGCAAAGACCGATCAGCACCAGCCCGACCGAAATCGTCCGCATGGCTATCTGAAGCCGTCGACAACGTCAACCATTCCCTTGCGGCGTTGTCGCAGAAGCGTCAATTAGTCCGTGATATTGCGTGCTCGCGCAACAGGCCCGCCGGAGACATATTGTTCATGATTATTTTCAATATCTGACAGCTTGTAGAGGTAATTGACCATCAACCCATGGGATTGCCGAAGCCCTTTTGGCGACGTGTCACCAAGCCAATTAATGCGCTCTACCCGCGCACCATTCGACAAATGGAAATGCGCAACCGGATCACGGGCGCGCCCGCCACGGCCTTTTTCCTCGGCAATATATCGCCCACAAAGGCGCAGCAAAATCGGCCGCAGGCTATCATCGACCCCGCTTTGATCCATCGCCGCCAAGCAGCGGTCGATCAGCCAGACATCATTAACCCCCGGTGTCTCATCGCCCTCGGCTGCCGGCATACCATCGGCGTCAATGGCCCGCTGCAGCGTGCGCCGCTCGGTTGCCGATAGCAGCACCTCGTCGTTTGGCTTGGCCAGCCATTTTGCAAATCCCGGGATCGGCGACAAGGTTGCAAACGTGCGTAAATTTGGCAGTTCATGGGACAGCACATCAACAACACGCTTGATCAAGAAGTTACCAAAACTAATCCCGCCCAAGCCTTGTTGCGCATTCGAAATCGAGTAAAAGATTGCCGTATCAGCTTTGCTGGCATCAAAAGCAGGGTCACTTTCGTCCAGCAATTCGGCGATGTTTCCGGCCAAGCCCGAGACCAGCGCGACTTCAACAAAAATCAGCGGCTCATCCGGCATTTTGGGATGGAAAAAAGCAAAGCACCGACGATCGGCGTCTAAACGGTTTTTCAAATCCGCCCAGGAGCGGATTTCATGCACAGCCTCGTAGGCAATGAGTTTTTCCAAAAGCGCCGCCGGCGATGACCAATCGATTTGCCGCATTTCCAGCAGCGCAATATCAAACCAGGATTCCAGGATCTTCTTAAGATCGACCGTTAACGGATCAAGGCTGCTTGAGTGGCGATTATAGGTCAGCAAATCAGCCCGCAGATCGACCAGAAACTTGACCCCTTCCGGCAATGCCGTGAAGCGCGTCAAAAGCTGTCGCCAGCCTGGTTCCAGCGCTACGCTAAGGGCCAATTCTGCTTGATAGCGGTGTTCTACATCGGCGTTTTTCAGCGCCTCAACAGCGCTGTCGATGCGCGCCCGGTCGGTGCCGAATTCGCTCGCCATCAATTCCAAGAAACGGGTCCGGCCATCATCGTCCAACGACAGATAGGAGCGGCCTAGTTCCGCAGCCCGCGAGCGGGCCGAGATTTCGCCGCCACGGGCCTCTAAGCACTCGGTCATTTGCATTCGGATTCGGGCCAGATCATCATCGGGTAAATCTGCGCGCAGTTCTTTCCAGAACATTTGCCGGGTTTGGTCCGAAAGACCGGCCCAGGCGCGGCGGAGATTGCCAAACGTCCGATCCAAAATACCTGCTTCTGGCTCTGTCGTTACCATCCTACCACCTCGGCTCAAATATCATTATGAACAGATGACCACCTTGCCGTCGGCCGTCAAGATACTTCGATAGGCAGTGACTGTTTTTCTGCCGGTGACAGCACTGGTCAGGCGCTTTAACTCCAGACGGTAATAACATCTCGTCAGTGTTTTATGAATTTGTCATGATCAAACGGTGAGACAAATTTTCGGGGCCGAGTCTGGCCTAATCCGCGAGGAGCGCCGTCATGAATTCTGAGGTCATCATTACCTGCGCCGTGACCGGCGCCGGCGATACTGCGAACAAACACCCCGATTTGCCGATCACGCCGACGGCCATAGCCGCCGCCTGTGTTGAGGCCGCAGACGCCGGTGCGGCGGTTGTTCATATCCATGTGCGTGACCCGGAGACGGGCCAAGGCAGCCGGAATACCGCTTACTATCAAGAGGTTGTCGAGCAAGTCCGTGGCAGCGGCCGGGATGTGATTTTGAATCTGACCTGTGGTATGGGTGGCGATTTATACGTCAATGATGTTGATCCCCGGCAAATGGACCCGGGCAGCGACATGGTCAACGCCCTCACCCGCTTGCAGCATGTTGAGCTGTTGCGCCCGGAAATCTGCACGCTTGACTGCGGAACAATGAATTTCGGTGATGAAAACCTGCTGACGGTGCATACGCCGAATATGCTGCGCACAATGGCCCAGCGGATCCGTGACCTGGGCATCAAACCGGAATTAGAGGTGTTTGACACCGGTCATCTATGGTTTGCCAAACAAATGCATGCCGAAGGCTTGATTGCCGACCCGCCGATGTTTCAGCTTTGTCTCGGCATCCCTTACGGCGCACCGGCGACAACTCAAAGCATGCAACATATGGTCAGCCAGTTGCCGGCCGGTGCCGTGTGGGCCGGCTTTGGCATAAGTCGGATGCAAATGCCAATGGTCGCACAAGCAATCCTGCTTGGCGGCCATGTGCGCGTTGGCCTGGAGGATAATCTTTATTTGCAGCGCGGTGTGCTTGCCAGCAATGGGCAATTGGTGGAAAAAGCCGTCTCGATTATCCATGCCCTTGGCGCGCGACCACTGTCGGCACCGGAAGCACGGCTTAAACTTGGCCTGCCGGCGGCTGGATAAAGGCACTGCCTCGACGGTAATCGTGCAGCCCACCAAAGATTCGTCCGGCGTCCCGGCAAAGCCCGTCAACAAGTGCCGCGACCTCGGCCATTGCTGCCACCCTGCGGGCGTCAGCAGCCAATTCAACACGCACACCTGATTTGGTAATGCGACACCGCAATGTCACCGGCCCAAGCAATGCCTGCAATTGGCCTTCCACCAATTCGATGAAGTTAAGGTCATCGCTGCTGATCGCAATGCCGGTCTCAACGCGGCTGGCCAGACATGGTTGTGCCGGCAGCTCGGCAATATCATCAAGCCCTAAAGCACGGGCAATGGCGCGCAATTCGGCCTTGCTGATGCCAGCTTCGATATACGGATGGCGCACCTGATGCTCATCGGCAGCTGTTAAGCCCGGCCGGTAATCACCCAGGTCATCGAGGTTTGCACCGGACAGGATAATCCGCTCGCCGGCAATCTGTGAAATCCGATCGTAAAGATTATTTTTGCAGAAATAACAGCGATTTACAGGGTTTTTTAAATAATCTTCATCAGCAAATTCACCTGCTTCGATAACCTGCAATTGCCAACCATGAGCGCGGCCATGGGCGCGCACCCTGGCGCTTGCTGCGGCCGGAACCGCCGGTGAAACAGCATGCAGCATCAGCGCTGCCGGCCCTAAGACCTGATGGGCAAGATGCGCCAACGTCATGCTGTCGACACCTCCACTGACAGCAATCGCTGCCGGCCCTATGGCGGCCAGGATAGCGCCTAATTGTGTCGCTTTATCAGTCATTTTCTGCAGACTCGGCATTCCCGGTAAGTGCGTCATCCTCTGCCTGTCGGGCTTGGGCCCGGCGCGGATACACCGACGCGGCTAAATCGTCTGCTTCGGCTTTGGCCGTCAGCAGACCCGTCCCTCGGTCGGTACGCTTGACCTGCACGCCCGAGGGCGTGCGCACCAGCTCGCGGGCAAGTACGCGGCGCTGATCGACACGCAAACGCACCCCTAAGGTCGTGGTGTTGCGCAAAACCCAGTCGGCAACCTGCTCGCCGGCCTGCGGATGCACCAGCGCCCGCAGCTGAAAAAGCGCCCGTCCTTTTTTGCCGATACCTTGGAATACGGCCACATCCAGAACCTGCTTAACAACGCGCAAGGCATCACCGGCGGCGGCCAGCTCTTCGGGGGTCATATCATCAATGTCGCATTCAATCACCGCCACCTGATCGTATGCGACCTGGCCGCGCGCTGCATGGCGATAACCCGCAACCCTTAGGACATTGGCAATCGCCGGCATATCTCGGCTGCCGGCACCGAAGCCGGAGGCGTCAACAATGCCGCCGCGCAAGGGGGCGCCGCGATGTAACAGCAGATATTTCACAATTGCCGCCCCTGTTGGCGTCACCCGCTCGCCCAAGATACCGTCGTCAAAAACCTCTAAACCGGTCATTAAAACCTGCGTCGCCGGTGCCGGGACCGGCAGCCGACCGTGAGCGGTATCGACCTGGCCACCGCCAAGGGGCAGTGCGGCAGATGACCATGTGGTGCCTGCAAAATAGCCTGCTATCGCCCCTGCGGCGACCACATCGGCAAGCGAATCCCAATCGGCAACCTCATGGAAATGCACGGCATCAATGGCAATTCCGTGAATTTCAGCCTCGGCCTCGGCAATCAGCGCTAAAATCGCCAGCGCTGCTTCTTTTGTTTCCGCCGCTAAAGGTGCTTGGTGCAAATTTTGGCGAATGTCACGATAGTGATGGGGTGGTTTTTTGCTGTCACCGGCAGCGGTATCGAAATCTAACCAGAGAGCTGCCAAGCCTTTCCGCTTAACCGGCACAAAAGCCATTTTTTCTGCACCGGGCACACCGGCTGCCGTGACTTCCCGGCGAATGAGATCGGCCAATTCAGGCCAGCCTGCAACCATCGCCGACATAAACATGTCGCCGGCAATTCCGCCCAAAGGCTGTAAATGGATATGCGCCGGTCCTGGCACCGGTTACGCTCCGCGACTGAAGGGGATCACATAGGGGCCTTCAGGAATGGCCGCAACGGCCGTATCACCGTGCTGCGCGATGCTGGCGGCGATCGCCTGCGCAACCGCCTCAGGCGCATTGCCGAGCATCTCAACGCCGGTCAAATGATAATCTTCTGCCGGCAAGCCTGTGGCAAAAAGCTTGATATGGCCGACGCGCATCGGCTTTAGCTGCATTTCGGTTTGCCATTCATCGACATCGGCAAATTGTTTGCCAAGAATGGTTTCTAAGAAGCGCTCGGGACCAAGCTCGACCAAACGCCCTTGAGAGGCCCGAAACTCCTCTGAACCGATTCCTTCCGAGCAATCGGAAACAACGATCAAAGTGCCTCCAGGAGCCAGAATATCAATCGGCGTCACCATGCCTTTAACGGTTTGATAATAGGTTTGATCAAGGGGATAGCCTGCCGATGAAGTGACCACGGTCTTGAATTTTCGACCGACCGCGATTTCCGTCGATGCACGCACAAAATCAACCGCCGCCATATGACTGTCGATAATTTTGCCAAAACTGACAAAATTCAGATCCCGTTCCTCATCGATGACCGTATTCAATCCGAGAATATCGTCGCCGAGCATTTTGAGGATTTCCAATTGCTCCTCATGCAGCGGATTGCCGGCAAGATTACACGAGATGGCCAGTGGATCTTCCATGAAACGGGCGGAATGGAAGGTCCGAATGGTGTCTTGATGGGCAACGCCCGGGGCGACAACTTTACGCCCACCGGAATACCCGGCCATGAAATGCGGCTCGACCAAGCCGGTGGCGATGCGGACATCGGCGTCCACAAAACGGCGATCAATCTTGACCGGCGTCGCCCGCGTCGGCGTCACCCCAAGGTCCACATGCATGTCATCATCGCGGGCAAAGTGATTTACGACATGGATATGATCTATAATCCAGTCATCGCCCACAAGTTCACGCATTTCTGCGCCCTCATTGGGGCGGTGCAACCCGGTCGCGATCAGGATGGTTATGTTTTCGCGGGCAATGCCGGCCGCCTCCAGGTCATCGACCATCGGCCGCAGGAAAAGGCCGTTCGGGACCGGCCTGGTAATATCACAGATCAAAATACAGGCGGTTTTTTTGCCGGCAGCGAATTCCCGCAGTGGCGGCGCGCCGATCGGTGCATCTAGCGCTGTCCGCACCGCCGCCCGGCCATCGGTTATTTTTTCCAGTGGCGTCTTGCGGATAACCTGGACCTCCGCTCCCTCAGGCATGGCAACGTCAAGCTGGCCGCGTCCATAGGCAAAATCAATCTTCATTGCTGCATTCCAATGTGACAGAAATTCAGTGGCCATCATGCCCGCAGGGAACACAAATGGAAAGCGTCCAACCGCATTTTAACGGCGTGTTTTAAGGCAGATCGGCAATGCATCGGGGATTACGTGCGGCAAACACTCTTTTCCCCGGCTTTGGTTGTCCAAAGTTGGACCACCAAGATTGCGAACGGCGGTAAAATTTACCGTGCAATCCGCCGGAAAAAAAGTGGGGCGAGTGACCGGACTTGAACCGGCGACCTCATGGGCCACAACCAAGCGCTCTAACCGACTGAGCTACACCCGCCACAAAGAACGGTCTTGTTAATGCAAGCCTTCCAGAGCGTCAACAGCGCAATCACAACGGGTCCGGACAGCGATCAAGATTTTTTTAAAATGCACTTGCCCGATTGCTCATGCCGCCATCCATGGGGATCATAATACCGGATAAGTAAGAGGCCCGCTCAGAGGCCAAAAACAGCACCAGGTCAGCAACCTCTTGCGGCTCAATCGCACGGCTTAGCGGCAAGTTGCTCAGGTAGTCGGCCCAATCGTCGGGGTTTTTGCCATCGGCCGCAGCCCGTGTTCTCATCAAGTTAATGATCCGGTCGGTCTGAACGGCCCCTGGATGGACGCCCAGCACCCGCACCCCCTGGTCAATCGAATTTGAACCGACGGCCCGTGTAAAGGCATCCAGCGAGGCGTTTCCCGTCGAGCCACAGACATAGCCTGCATCCATCCGAACCCCGGCCAGGCCAACCACATTTACGATCACACCTTGACCTCGAGCCAACATCATCGCCATATAGGCGCGAGTCATGTTGATATAGCCAAAAACCTTCAGATCCCAGGCGGCTCGCCAGGTTTCCTCGTCCACTGCTTGCAGATTTCCCGCCGGAATCGCGCCCGCATTATTGACCAAGATATCGGGATTGGGACAGGCATCAAGGAGATGGTTGATGTTGCTGCTGTCCGATAAATCGAGGGCAGAAAATTGAACATCGACTTGATAGCGACGGCGCAAACTTTCTGCGGCGGCGGCCAGATCGTCAGAGCTTCGTGAGACCAGATGCACATGCGCCCCTTCCTCTGCAAATGCCGTTGCAACCGCGAAGCCAATGCCTTTGGATCCACCGCTAATCAGAACGGTTTTATCAGTCAGATTTAGCTGCATACAGAATCTCCTGGGATTTGGTGCGCTGAAGGTGAAATAATAACAAGCTGTAATAGACTAGCCGACAGCAGGTGGCACGGCCAACATTGATTTAGGAGCAGCGACGACATGAAGTTTGTCTATTTTAACGATTATCGACTGGGGGCGGTGCGTGACCAGGGGGTTGTTGATTTAACCGCCGTCGCCGGCAGCTTACCGCACCGTGATCGCCAGGATTTGATCCTCGCCGTTATCGCTGAATTTGAGGCCATGAAAGGCCCCTTAGCCGCCGCCCTTGAGACGGGCCCGGCTCTGCCGTTAGCCGACGTGAAGTTGTTGCCGCCGATTCCCCGGCCCCGGCAGATTGACTGCATGGCCGTGAATTACATGGAAGACGGCACCTTGGCGGAACCGGCGCCGATCAATGGTTTCCACAAAAGCCCAAGCGCCGTTATCGGCCCAGGTGACACCATGGTGCTGCCGGATGCACCGGCGAAAATTTTCGAAGGCGAGGCTGAGTTAGCTGTCGTTATCGGCAAGCCGGCACGCAATATCGATTCTGCCGACGCCATGGCGCATGTTTTTGGATATATGAACTTCATTGATGGCTCCGCACGCGGCCTGCCGCCTATGAACAATGTCTTTTTCCAAGCTAAGTCGCGTGACGGCTTTGCCCCCATGGGGCCATTTTTGGTTACCGCCGATGAAATTTCAAATCCGCAAAACCTGCAGGTTCGGCTGTGGGTCAACGGCATTTTGAAACAAGACTTCAACACCGACGATATGGCCCATAACATCCCGACATCGATTTCTTGGGTGAGCGCCATTCACACCCTTGAGCCAGGTGATATCTTGGCCACCGGCACCAATCATCGTGGTTTGAACAGTTTTCAAGACGGTGACAAGGTGGAACTAGAGATTGCCGGCCTTGGCCGATTGGCAATTTCTGTCAGTGATCCATTGCAGCGCACTTGGGGGCGCGACACCCGTTTAGAACATGCCGAAAAAGGCCTGCCAGGGCCGTTTACCCCGCAGTTAACCGGCAAATACGCCGACACATAAGAGTTTAAAGGAACGCAAGAAATGACGACTGTCGCCGCTGAGGGGCCGCTTGCCGGCCTGCGAGTCATTGATTTCACAACCATTATTGCCGGGCCCCTATGCACCCGCCATTTGTCCGACTGCGGCGCCGAGGTGATCAAGGTGGAAACGGCCGGCGGTGATCACATGCGCACGACGCCGCCAATGCGTGATGGTCAAAGCAGCTATTTTGGGCAGTTAAACGCCGGTAAAAAAAGCATTGTCTTGGACTTAAAAGACGCCGCCGATCACAGCCGCATTTTGTCTTTGATCGATACCGCCGACATTGTCGTCGAAAATTACCGCCCCGGAGTCATGCGCCGCCTCGGGCTTGATTACGCAACCCTGGCGGCACGCAATCCAAAACTGATTTACTGCGCAATATCTGGCTTCGGGCAATCGGGCCCAAGGGCACATGAACCTGCTTATGCGCCGATGGTACACGCCGGCAGTGGCTATGATTTGGCCATGATGGAAAGTCAAACAGAGGCGAACAAACCGCCCAAGAACGGTATTTTCATCGCCGATGTATTGGCCGCAAGTCATGCCTTTGGGGCTATTCAAACGGCGATTATCGGCCAATTAAAACACGGCAAGGGCTGTTTTGTTGATGTCGCCCTGATGGATTGCATGATCAATCTGTTGTTGATCGAGTGTCAATTCGCACAGTTTCCACAGCCTGAAAAACGCAATTTTTATGGCCCGTCGCAAGCCAAGGACGGGTTTGTCATTATCACCCCGATTACCCAGAAGAATTTTGAGGAAATGGCCCGGGCGATGGGCCATGAGGATTGGATCAGCGATCCGCGTTTTGCGACGGCACTTGCCCGCCGGGACAATTGGGATGCCTTATACGAGGCCATGGACAGCTGGACATTGCAACGCTCGGCCAAGGAATGTGAGGATATTTTAGTGGCGGCAGGAGTGCCGTGTTCTCGCTATCGACAAGTCAGCGAGGCAATTGCCGACCCACAAAGCATCTATCGCGGCGTGATGGCCGATGTGGAAGACAGCGCCGGCACATTTCAGGTGAGCATGGCCCCCTATCGTTTTGATAATGCAGTGGTTAAGCCACGGGGGCCGGCACCGGCGCTCGGCGCCCATAACAGCTATTTTTTCGGCTCGCAATAACCATCCCGGCCCCGCCGTCAGCGGTCCGATCAGGTAAAACGCGGGGGCCGCGGAAAGCCGTTCGGCGGCAGGCGACCGGCGCTGGCACGTTTGCCAAGCCATTCGATGACATTTGCCTCGGTCCGGTTTCGCCCTCCCTGCAAGGTCCATGTTAACCCGTCGGCTAAGCGAATCGCTTTAATGTCGGCAAGTTTGCCGCCGGTTTTATAACGCTGCAGGATGACCCCTTTGCCGCGAGTCATTTCCGGCAATTCAGTGAGTGCGAAAATCAGCAATTTGCGATTCGTGCCAACTACGGCCAGATGATCATCGTCACCCTTAACCGGCAAACACACCGCCGCTTTGGCGCCATCTGCAGGATTCAAGACCTGCTTCCCATTTTTTGTTTGTGCGATCACATCCTTGGCCGCCACCAGGAAACCGCGGCCATCATCACTGGCGACCAAAAGCTTCTCATCGGCCTTAAAAACCCCAAGGGTGACGATATCTTCGCGGTCCCCAAGATCAATCAGCAGGCGTAGCGGCTCGCCATTGCCGCGACCGCCCGGTAACTTATCGGCGCCAATGGTGTAAAACCGCCCGTCGGTCGCAAACAATAAGATCTTGTCCGTGGTTTCGGCGTAAAATTTAAAGCGCGGCCCGTCGCCTTCTTTGTACTTTATGTCAACATCTGCGCCGACATGCCCGCGCATCGCCCGCACCCAGCCCTTTTCCGAGCACACAATGGTCACAGGTTCACGTTCAATCGTCGCTTCCAGCGGCACCACAATATCGCTTGGCGGGGCACCGATATCGGTGCGCCGGCGACCAAGCTCGGTGGTCACCGAAAAATCCTTGCGCAGCGCGCGGATCTCTTGACCGATCACCTTCCAACGGCGTGGCTCATCGGCAAGTAAATCCTGCAGATCGTCGCGTTCAGCCGTGAGCTTCTCGAACTCTTTGCGAATTTCGATTTCTTCCAGCTTTCGCAAGGCCCGCAGGCGCATATTTAAAACTGCTTCTGCCTGCACATCGGTCAGCTCAAAACGCTGCATCATCTCGGCTTTCGGATGATCTTCTTCGCGGATTATGCGAATCACCTCATCGATATTGAGATAGGCGATCAAATAGCCGGCCAGCACTTCAAGGCGATGTTCAATTTTCCCAAGACGGTGTTGCGAGCGGCGGACCAAGACCTGATGGCGATGGTCTAAGTATGCTTGCAGGCAACCTCGAAGCGGCATCACCCGCGGCACACCATCACTATCCAGGACGTTCATATTGAGCGATATGCGGGTTTCAAGGTCGGTCTGCCGGAACAAGCTTTCCATCAGCACGGCAGCATCGACGTTTCGGCTTTTGGGCTCCAACACCAAGCGAATATCCGCCGCCGACTCGTCTCGAACATCGGCCAGCATCAGCAATTTACGGGCGTTTAGTAACTCGGCGATTTTCTCAACCACCCGGGATTTTTGTACCTGATATGGGATCTCTGTGACAACGATCTGATAGGTGCCGGCCTTGCCCTTCTCAATCTCCCAGCGTGCCCGCAGGCGAAAGCCACCGCGACCTGTCCGATAAGCCTCGGTGATTGAACTTTGAGGTTCCACCAGCACGCCGCCGGTGGGGAAATCAGGTCCTTGGACAAGTTCTGTTAAGGTTTCGACGGCTGCCCCTGGATACTTAATCAAATGTAATAACGCCGCACAAATTTCATCAACATTATGCGGCGGAATTGAGGTTGCCATGCCGACGGCGATCCCCTGGGCACCATTGGCTAATAGATTTGGAAAATTTGCCGGCAGCACCACAGGTTCTTCGTCCGAGCCATCATAGGTCGGTCGAAAATTCACGGCATCCTCGTCGATACCCTCAAGCAGGCGTTCCGCAACCGCTGTCATGCGTGCTTCGGTGTAGCGCATGGCAGCGGCATTATCGCCGTCAATATTGCCAAAATTACCCTGGCCATCAACCAGCGGATAACGCTGCGCAAATTCCTGCGCCAAACGCACCATGGCGTCATAAATCGCCGCATCACCATGGGGATGATACTTACCCATGACATCACCAACCACCCGCGCCGATTTCTTGAAGCTCTCACGCGGGCCTAAGCGTAATTGCCGCATCGCATGCAGCAACCGCCTGTGCACCGGCTTCAAGCCATCACGCACGTCCGGTAATGACCGCGAGGTGATGGTTGATAAGGCATAGGCAAGGTAGCGCTCGCTTAAGGCGTCGGCGAGCGATCGGTCCTGAATGTCCGGTGCACTGTCCGGGGCAAATGTAGTGGTCATATCTCTATACTCCCCAGGATATTGTATCGGATCGGTTAAATCTTTCAACAAATCTTGCCCGTGCCGGTGGCGATGTTTGGCCATGAACCCCAAAAACATGGGTCTCAAGGAAATACCCTGTCAGCGCCAATCCGGCGGCCAGATCATGGCGCAGCTTGGCATCTTCATCAAAATCCTGCTGACCATCACCGACCGCCAAACCGGTGCCACCAAGAAACTTCGGCAGACACAACAGCTTGTCGTGATACGGCGCACCGGCGCTGCGCGACACCGCCCGCCCGCTGCGCGGACTTACATAGCTTAACTGCTCAACCGTGCCGGTTGCGGCACAGCTTTCAAGCTCCAGCCCAAAGCCAAGGTCAGCCAAAAGGCCCAACTCCCAGCGAACATAAGCGGCAACCCAGGCAATTCCCAACTCCTCCATCCCAAGAGTGGTAATCAAGGCGGCAAAGCCGTCGTAGACGCGCGGGTGCGGTTCCCGCTCCGGCAGGCTCTGTTCGGCGACCGCCGCCGCTGCTGACAGGCCGGCAAGTTTCAGAGGCGAATCCATCACCTGCGCGGCTGTGGCAACCATTGGGTCCAGGGCAAAAGCCCCCAAGTGCTCGGCGAGCCGGCCGCGCCATTCCGCCCGCACCCGATTGCCGGGTTGCAGAATACCTCGTTTGGTGGCTGAGGTTCCGCCCCGCACCATGCCGGCATGACGACCATGATTTTCGGTCAGCAGCACCGCAATAACGCCACTTTCCCCATGCCGTCGTGCCGATAAAATGATGCCGTCGTCCTGCCAATCCATTGGCCGCGATCTCCCTTATGCGGATAACCCGTTGCTGAGACGTTCATACTCGGATTCGCTGCCGGCGGCAGTCTTTATCCACCAAAGCTGACGGCTTTTAACGATCGCGCCGCGTCCACGGCCGGCGGCCGCGTTCGCCGGCAACGCTGCGGACGATAAATTCACCTTTGTTTAACCAAATCGCATGCGCGCCGGCACGCGATAAATCACGGCTATCAAGCACCAGGATAGGACGCTCGCAGCTTTGCCACACCGGAAAAGTCGGTGAAATGAGAATATCCAACTGCCGGCAGTCGTCATCATGCCCGGCCGGGTTATCGCTGAAGCCGATAAGGGTGTTATCGGCGCGGAATACGCAGCCCAGGTTATCGCAGTCAATCACCTCACCGGCGGTTTTGAAACGGCGCACATCCGCCGGTTCCATGCCCAAGGCTTGGCGCCATTTCTCGCGGCTGAAACGACCTGCCATGGCACTTGAAACAGCGATGGCATGCTGGGTTCCGGTTAACCGCACCTCGACCAGCCGGCCATCCCCCGATACCAAAATATCCGGTGGCGGCGCCGCCGCCGCCCAGAGCAAACCAAGAGCCGCCACGGGAATGCCCAAAAAGCGTTGCCGCCGGGTCCATAACGGCAACCACAATCCGCCTAAGGTGAACATGATTA
>MDTB01125411.1_pt1 | contig 14360 bp, 14 predicted proteins | sample 811161 | NCBI WGS metagenome assembly MDTB01 (sample SAMN05326650, study PRJNA326480) | marine metagenome | isolation source: seawater | place: Mediterranean Sea | collected 2009
CGAGTAAAATCACTCATTCGCAGAGGTACCGATGCCTGTCCACTCTTGAGTTGAAGCTAGTAGGGTGACTGGAATTATCACGAACCAAATGATTGGACCAATTATATCGAGCCACTCATATCCACTAGACTCCATATCCCCGGTCAGGGACCCAACCACCGCTGGAAGTACAAGCAGGTACAGTAGTGATGGCAGAAGCATGACCCTACGGCCAAGCATCTCCTCAGAAATCATTGCAAATCCGAATATGCCACCAATTAATACTACTATTGCCAGAAAGCTCATACTTTCCTCGATCTCAAGGGCGATCCAAACGTGAAGAACGGCCCATGCAATATTGGCAATTGCCACATTCTTGTGATCTAATACCTTACTTAGCACGGTCACTCCTCAGAATTCCAACCCAACACGCCTGTCAGCGCTGTCATACCCCAGAGCATCATTGGTGGTACAAAGTCACTTGAAAACCCCCAATTTACAGGCTCTGTTGAATATGTAACATCAAGCTCCAAAGCCATGCAAATAACGAACCAGACCCATACCGGCCCAGCTATGACAGCCGCGAGCCGAGCTTGGGCCTGACCTTCATTCAAGAATATGGCATAGAGCATGTAAACCGTAATTACCAGGAATATTCCATTTACCATCAACTCATTGTCGTTGTCCGGATCCATTGGTAATAAGACTCCCATGAACGTATGTCCTAATGCCAGGATAATCAGCCACCACTTTGGGTTCAATGCCTCTGTCTTCCAATCCACTTCACTCACCCCCATCTTCCAGATTCAGGTATCCCGATGCAGAAAGACCAATTAGAACTAGGAAAAGTGGTGCAGCTTGTTCCACTGGTACACTATAGTCGTTCGAGTTGGAAACGGTCAGCAGGACTAGGAAAGTCACGATGAAAGTCAATCCAGAGACCAAGGCCATCTTAGCGCGCGCAGAGCCATTTAGCATCAATCCTGATGCAATAGCAAGAACTCCGTATGGTATTCCGAAGAGCCCCCAACCCTCTTCATATCCAGTTGCAATAGCCAACTCTCGATCAGAGAGGGAACCATACCCTTCTTCAAGAGCAGTAGTCGCTATATCTCCTCCCGTAAAGAAGTTCATCAAACTGAATAGGATATTTACTCCACCTACACCAATTAGCCAGTATTTCGGATTCATGTACTCATTTGTCATATCCTTTCGCGAGAGGAGGAAGGAAATGAACTATTCTTTCAGATTTGAAAAAATAGATTGATAATAGATTTTACAAATCATAATGAAAATCAGGGAAGAGGCCCCGATCCACTTGACTCAGCCAGCCAACCCATTGCGGACCTGTAATCGTCTCCGGAGTCCGAACCATCCTCCAGGAGAAGAGCTTCGGCGGAATCCCACAGGGCTCTTAGGGCTGGTACCCAGTCTCCTCCCTTGTCTCTACTCTCCTCGTCGAACCTCCAAGCATCGGATTCGGTCCTATCGTGTATCACGAGCCACGCCCAACCCATTGATGCATCCAACCCCCGCCCTTTCCTCGCCATCGAGACGGTCGATGCGATACCATCATCCGCTGCTTTCCTGACTAATCTGTCCGCGAAAGAGAGGGGCGTGGGGAGCTCCTCGCTATTCCAAGGGAGCCTGTCCAACTTCTTCGCAGTACTGAGTGACTCGTTCAACTCTCTCAGGAAGGCACCGAATCCCTGCTTTCTCTTTGCCTGCCTGGAGTGGACATCCTCGGCATCCATACCAGTTAGTCCGAAGAGATCCTCTAGAACCCTCATTCCATAGTCAGGCCAAAGTGAGACTAGTACCGGATGGCATGAAGAGTCCTCTAGCCTTATCACGGGATCCTCCAAGTCCATCACTAATCCATCCGATCTGACGTGAACCCCTCCTTCTACAGACTCTAATGCACTAGAAAGCGCCTTCCTTTCGAAGTCCGTCCCGCTCATATGGTCTAGGAAACCTTCTCTATCATCGACTTCGAACCAGTTGTTCCCTACTACGAAACCCTCGTTTATTGAGTTCAGTATCCCCAGTCTACAGGCACGAGCAATCAAACCATCCTCGAGAGACATCTTCAGCCATAGGTCCAGAATCTCCGCAACTCTTTCTAGCCCATCCTGAGGGAGGGACTTCCCATCTGGCCATCCCTCAGGGCTCCAAACCCATGAGGCATCGCACACATCGCCCAGTTTATTCGGAGGCATCATGGAGACAGCCAAGCTCCTAGCCATCGGCTCATCTGTCTTAGCCAGCGCGCTGGGCGAGATTCCGACTACAGTGCCATCAGAGAATTCGAGTCTAAGCCAACCATCTCTGGTCGAATCTCCCTCTCGCACAATGGCCTCATCAAGACCTACTGACCACTTGCAATCACCGCCCTGCAAATCAACCGAAGTATTCTCCAGAGCCCACTGGACCCATTCGGAAGGAGGAGATGGGTCAAAGCCTGTGAATACGAACCCCCCATCCCACGAGAAGAAGTACTGTCCTGCTTTGGCATGATCATCCCAAACCAATAGCCGCAGACGCGGATGATTGAAGTTCTGAATCCCAACTAAGTGACCAGGCCTCCCACTCCCCCTCTTGAGATAACTTGCATTGCCATAGACCTCACTCTTGAACACTGAGACCGTAGTTAGATCCTCTTCAGATGCGGCAACCAGACTTCCAGCCAGAGACCTAGGCACATCCCCACCGCTCCTCTTCGACATCCTCTTCTTGAGCCATCGCACGTCGTTCCTCTTGGAAGAGACGGACTCGAGCTCCTTTAGCGTCAAGGCCATCGGATCCTTACTACCGAAGAATGAAATCTTTCCTAACTCACATGTGATTTCTGGAAGGAAGGCCTCTGGGTTGTCAATCAGTACATCCAAACTCCTCTCTAGTCTTCTCTGAATCTCCCTGGAGGCTTGCTTAATACCTCGTACCCTGACCTTCTTCTGCCGATTCCTGTCGCCAGGAAACCTAACCTCTGCGGGGGGCTTGGCCATGTTATCAACCATGCCGAGTAGAGTATTCGACTTGATTCCGTCGGAACGGAACTATCCCTCTTTTCGACGTTCGAAGGCATCAGATTCGTTTTCACTCATGTCGGAGGGTATAATCAGACTATGAATCAGCCCAACATCATTTTGACAGACTTCTCTAATCGTACCTGATACTACTCGCTGCTCTAAAGTTCCTACATCACTCAACAGAATGCCTAGCCAGTCACCGGGAGAATCTAGACTTTCTTCGGTATCCAATTCGCAGTACCTTTCCACCATATGCTCTAGGACCGAAAGAGCAACACTAGGGGGCATCGGAGTAGGAGGATCTGAACCCATACCTGTGGGATCAAGATCCAATAGGATCAGGGTGTGAAGGCCACTTGACATATTGGAGAGCAACATTTCCAAGGGGGATGTTGCAATATAATTCCCATACGGGTAGGGTATGGTGACCTGTCTACCGAACTTGTAGGATTGTAACCCGGATAGCGAGATTGCTAGGGATGTGGCTGACATTCCCGGCACTACTCCGAATCCGACTCCCTCTTCGGCGCATCTTGCCTCCAGATCAATGTGGGTCGTTGCCTGGAGGGGGTCTCCGACTACCATCAGTGCAATAGCGTGCTCACGAGCCTCAGAGATCAAATCTGATGGATTCTCCACCGACGGCCTCATTATTCTCTCCCAGGGGCCAACCACACTTTCCAAAATCTCCTCCTGATTACTTGGAAGAATGGATGTATAGCCTTCCAAGTATCTCTTCTCACATCCCCTGGCCACCAGCTTGGCTCTCTCAGAAATGTGCCCTAAGTCACCAGGCCCAATCCCAATTAGCCATATTCCGGATGCCAGGCCAGCGGAAGACACGCCCACGTCCTCGGGTACCATACACATCAATCTGATGTGAATCAGAACTCTAGGTTGAAACGAATTTCGCTTTTATCCCTTCTAAGATACGATGACAACTTTTGTCCCAGCTTAATACCAGAATATGCAGAATCCTTCCTCGAGTCGAACGGATCCATGGAGTAGATTAGTTCGGTACTGTATGTCTTACTCAGGTAAGCCAACCAGAGAAGGCCCCTGTTTCCTCCTGCAGATAGAAAATCCCCTCCCGATACTCTCCTAATCTGACCGAGAACAGCCCCTATATCCTTGGAGAACCCGAGAACACCGGTTTCCATGACTACAAAGGCCCCGTCATTGAAACTCTCCCAAGCCGACATGTCGTTGATATCCATCCTAGTACATTCTTCACAGCCATACAAATCAATAGTAACATCTCCATGTTCGCAATTAGGAAACAAGCTCGACATAAATTGGAAATAGTTACCAGAGCAAGGATCGCCAATTACCATCAGCATCTTACCCTTCTCTTTTGCCATTTCCTTAGCTGCTTGAAACAGACTCTTGGTGCGAAAATATCTGGCAATCGGAGATATCAGGACGCTTTTCAGCATTCAACCACCCGCCGTCATTGTGAAGCCTAATGCCCGCCAGCATATCAACGTGATACGCCACTTGATGGTACCGAACGAGCTAGTTGAGACCTCTCTCTCCATACTCAGGGAGAATGAGTGGCTTGCTTCTGGGATGCGAATATTTGCAATTGATGATAATCACAGAATGATTCCTCTTGACCCAGGAGCACCCGAGAAACTGCCTGACCCCCTCCATGAAATTGAGACCTCACTTCATGAGGGGGCAATAGACATGAGAGTCGACTCTGATTGGTGGCACCATCTATCGTCTCTGATAGAAAATGAGGAAATCGAGAGATTTAGAGAGCAATGGCCGTCATCTCATGAGTTCATCTCAGATATGATGGTGGTGAGAATTGAAGCAGAGATTGAGCACTACTCATCTAAAATAGCCATAGCAAAGCTAGAAGCTCATCCTCACATCAGACTCTTACTTCGCGATGAAGGGGTTAAGGGTGAACTCAGACTTCGACAACTGACTCCCTTAGCAGCAAGAGTTGGAAATGAAATTGTAATCCAAGACATTCCTGAGCAGATGCTTAGAACGCACGTTACGGTTAAGGAGTCAGGCCAAACAATCTCTTGCGATCCAACTAGAGCATTCTTCTCAACTAAGCTCCAGACAGAACGTCTTGAGACTCTTTCTCTGGCTAGGGAGCTTAGAGAAATCTTGGATAGACCACTCAGGGTATGCGATCCATTCTGTGGTGTCGGACCGGCCTTGGCAACCCTTATCGGGGAACCCGACCTGATTTCAGAGGCCCTTGCATCAGACCTAAACCCGGACGCAATCGAGATCTTGCTAGAGAACCTTTCCCGATGGGATGGAAGAGAATATCCTACCATCCCTGATAATATTTCGTATATTTACGAGGATAGAATTGTAGGAATTGCCGACGCCTCAAAGCTCTCCTCAATGCATGAATTTACCGGCATCTGGGATCTGCTGATAGTAAATCTTCCACATAGGACAATCGAGATCCTTCCCTCTCTAGAACCCTTGATTGACCGGACTTCACCCTCTTTGGTGAGGGGCAGGGCTATAGTTTCCGAGAACGAAATCGATCAAGCTAGCCAGGAAATTGCAAACGCTCTCCCTCCAATCTTGGAAGGGTCAGAACCTCCATTTCTCAAGATAAAGAGAGACTATAGTAGCATACTAAGACTATGTTCTTTTGAGGCATGGATAGCCCCAGAATGAACATTTTTTTGGCGCCCCGACCGGGATTTGAACCCGGGTCGCAGCCTCGACAGGGCTGCATGATAGGCCACTACACCATCGGGGCCGGCACCCCTCCGTATTTGCCTTCCTTTTTCAAACTTTGAGGACGCATTGTTGATGGTCCACCCTCGACCAGCCTTTTCATGGAGGGCGGTAGAATCGTTATTGACGTCATCGATAATGGCGGCCAGTGGACTCATCGTGAGTGGAGAATGCTACGATATCTAGGGGTAGATACCAAGATTCTTCCTAACAATACACCTCTCGATGAACTCAGAGAACTTGATGGCCTGATTCTTTCTGGTGGGGCCGCTAGGGTCGGATTAACTGGAGAATTGGGAAATTGCAGGGAATACTTGACTCTTGATGTACCAATTTTGGGTATATGCGCCGGTCACCAATTCATGGCTCGACACTATGGGGGGGAAGCGGGAGAGGCTCCTAAGCCAGAATTCGGTGCTGCCACAATAACGCTGGTAGGGGGGGGAGGTCGTCTGTTCAAGGGGACACCCGAGGTCCAGACAGTCTGGGAGAGCCACAATGATGAGGTGATTGCTGTCCCTGATGGTTTTGCAGTGGTGGCTGAGAGCAAATCATGCGCAGTCCAGGCCATGCAAAACGAGAATCTCGACAGGTTCGGACTACAGTTTCACCCCGAAGTTAACGATACCGAGTACGGATCGAACATCTTCGAAAACTTCGTCAGTATATGTGAATCGGTCAAGAGCGCATAGGACAGGTTGAAGAAGGCCGTGCTGGTCGCAATGCTGATTGCTATGGGTGAAGAACAGGTCATCTTACACAAGTGCAGGAACTGCAATAGGACTGACAAGAGGGCATACAATCCCACGGGGGAGGAGCAGTGCGCCCACTGCAATGCTCCCATGGATCCTCTCGAGATTCGATACAAGTGCGTGAATTGTGGATCAATGACGTGGGCGCAAGCAGGCTCCAGTGGAAAATCTTGCCACAAGTGCGGTTATCGTATATTCGTCAAACCTAGAAAGGACGGTATGGCCAAGGTTCTCAAAGCCGAGTGACAGACGCGGAGTTCAAGTCCCGTCACTCTCTCACCAGTGTATGGCAAGCTGGTTGGAGGCCGAATCACCATCTACTTTTACCGATCTAGCAGTGCCAGAATCCGTTCAAAAGACATTGGAATACACTAGCACCTCTTCCGAGCCACCGCACTTGCTCATCACAGGGCCTGCTGGGGTGGGCAAGACTGCCTGCTGGAGACTATTCGCAAGACAACTTCTAGGCCCGGCATGGAGATCTACGACCCATATACTGCAGGCCCGTGATTTGATGAGGCAGAGAGGTGCAATGGCCTTTTTCGAGGACTTCTTGAGACCGAGTGGGTCGGACAGGGACACGCTAGCCGGAAGAACCAGTTTAGATGCCTTCGATAGAGGAATATCGGAAAAAAGATCGGAAGAACCCGCACCAGCGGGCGAGGAGTTGGAGATGAAGCCGGGACAAGTACCCATTAGTCGTCTGATAGTGATCGAGGATGCGGACTATTTGGGACACATCAGGCAGGCGTATCTCAGGAGAATGATGGAGACGGTAGGGGGAGCATCCAGATTCGTCCTAGTCGCCAGAGCACCCTCCAGGATAATAGACGCACTCAGATCTAGGAGCCAGATGATCCGCATACCATCTACGAGCAGAGAGGCCATTCACTCCACACTATCCGAGATAGCAAGCAGAAATGACTTCGAACCAGTGGAAGGAATCCTGGACGATATCGTTTACATCTCTGACGGCAATCTGAAGAAGGCAATCTTCACATTGGAACTCCTCCATCTAAGGGGGCTGACATCGGATAGGACAGCCGTCCATCGAATGGTCCAAGCATCAACCCTCCAAGCTGGTAGACGATTAGTAGAGCTAGCAATAAGAGGTAAAGTGGTGGAGTGGAGATGGGAGAACAAGGGGGGAAGAAACAAGAAGGTCCTCTCCGGTGCAATGGCAGAAGTGGACGATCTTACCAACGTCCACGGTCTCGAAGGGCCTGACTTGGTTTCCCAAATACATGCTGTCATAATCGGACGACGCCTAAGTATCCCGCATTCACTGAGAGAGGAGATGTTGGACGCCCTTTCAGAATGCGATGTCGGGCTTCAGCGATCGACGTACCCCAGGATCCATTTCGAGAGGCTCCTCCATCGGATTTCCAGTTCTGGAAGGAAGCATGGCCTCCACATGTCTTAGTCGTCATCCATGTCGAAGGCATCGAACTCATCGAACTCGTCGAACTCGGCGAACTCATCCTCGTCTAGGACGCCATCTCCGTCCTTATCGAGCTCTTCGAATACCTCCTCGTTCCCCTCTCCGACTGCAGCTTCGAACTCTTCCTTGTCGATGCGCCCATCTCGATTGACGTCCACGTCTTTGAAGTGGTTTTTCCTAATTCCGCTTTCCACAACCCCAGGAATATCCAGGCTCAAGCCGAGAGTGGGGACCATCCCCTTGATCCAACCCAGAGTGTCCTTCCTGATCTCAGCGGTCTTCACCGATGAAGTGCTACCGTACACATTGCTGAGTTCATTGAAACGACTCTCAATGGCTTCAACTGCTAGACGCTCCTCGTCGAGGGGCTCCCACTGATTCAGATACTTCTTGCTCCAACGACTTCCGGGGTACCAACTAACAAGGACAGAAATACCGGCGGCGGCAAAAAAATTATCAAACATCGCGTCATTCTCATATTCTGTACAAGCATCATCCGAGTCATATGCTAGGCATTCTCCAGCAAGGGCGATCCCAATAAACAAGAGGACAAAGAAAAGTGCTAATGGAAGCCCCACCATGTAAGGCCACTTCCTCCATCCAGAGTGACGCTTGTGCAGTGGGTCCAGCTCCTCGAACTCTGCTTTCTTCTTCGACCACGCCTCCTTCTTTCGACAGTGGCTCTCTAGCTCCTTCAGAGCAGCCTCATCAGTATCCAGGAACTTCCGCATCGCCTCGGCATCGGAGACTTGGTCAGCTCCCATCGACCCCCTTATCTCCTGTGATGCAGACTCGAGCTTCTTGTTCATCTCGCCTGCTCTCTCCATATCGCTGATCTCCTCGAAGAAATCAGAATCCAGGCCAACCCCAGTTACAACGTCCTTGGCTATCGAGGTCATCATGAAGGAGTACTCGGGGTAGGACTCGGATAGCTCGACTGCCTTATCGGAGAACTCACCGAGCTTGACCACGGTCTTCCGTGCCTCAATGATGTTCTGACGCCTGTTCTCCCGCATTCGCTCCATTTCCGCCTGTCTTTCTAGCTGGCGACTCATCTCATACTGAGCTGCAGCCTGCTGTTCCATCATGGCACTCTGCTTCGCCATCTGCTTATTTTGATACAAGTTGGATCCGGTGTTGATGATATCAGTCCAGCCAATGTCTCCTCTTCTAGCCATAATCTGGGTTGTAGGTTTCAGGATATGAATTTTCTTGTTGAAAAAAATCTATACATACCACGGAGGAGGTCCTGGATCAGATTCCTGCTCCAGATTTATTTGGCAACCAATCGATACTCCGAGCAAAACAGAGAAGTATACTAATGCAAGACTGAGCCCTCGTTCAAATAAAGAATCAGCTGTGACCACATTACTTTGTACCCTCTCCCAGAAACTCTCCAGGTACTTGCCATTGGCAATAGAGCCGTCCGAGAAACTAGGGAGCGAGATGAAGTATCCACCGTTCACTACCAAGCCAGGCTGTGGGACTAGCCCCATGGCCTTCCTCATTTGAGGAGAGACAGAGGATATGTCCTCCAGATCAATCGAGAATCTGCCACTGATGTTGCTGAATGCAAACAGTTTGTTTTCAGTCAGAGCTAACCCTTGCTTAGCAGAGCCAAAAATCGTATTGTCTACAAGAAGTATAACCTCATTCTCATTTATCCCACTCGATGAGAAATAGCTCTTCATAGCCTTTCTTATTTTCCTAGCCTTAATTTTGGGCCTCACCGAAACCCCTCCAACCAAATCAAGGAGATGCGAGTCCCTCTGAAGTGAATCTAACAGATCCATGTTTTCGAGACCACAGTGTATTATTTTGTAATTACTCATTGTGGCGGGCGCGGCAGGATTCGAACCCGCGGTCCCCGGCTTAGGAGGCCGGTGCATTATCCAGGCTATGCTACACGCCCGCTCCTGCGAGTACGACTCCTTGAAGAAATATGCCCATGGAAAATGTACGACCGATGAAGAGACGTCCGATGCCATCAAGCGCTGGAGCTATCTGCAGAGTTCGTGGTTGGCACCTCCTCCGATCTCCCCAATCCATACGGTGATGAGTCATCCTTCGGTCAAAGCTCGGAATCAGCACTGGTTAAGAGAATCAAAATAAGGGACAAACAAAGATTGCTATGGACGCAAGTCACTACCGTTCCTGGAAGTGGATTAGCAAGGATTTTAGTAATTTCAATCGCCACTTCACTCACTGCAATCTTCGCATATGGTTACGGGCAGAAGTACATAGGGTTCGGAGTTATTCTTTTCATACTGCAAGCAGCATTGCTCCTGCCAACGCTTCTGGCATCGACATTCGCCAAGATGTCGGCTAGGGATAGGCTTCAGCTGAAGGTAGAGGGCAAACGCTCCATGGAAGCTTATCCTGGAGTAGAGCGCATAATCAACACGTTACACGAAAGAACGCTTAGAGAAAGAACTAGGTTCCTATGCGCCATTCTAGCTGCAGGAACACTCAACTCAGTCGATAACTTCGATACAGGAACGGTACTAGAATCCATTCTCTTCGGCCTTACTCTCTTCTTCGGAATCATCGTTCTCCTAAACACCTTCCAACTGGAAAGCAGAATACCAATGACAGATTCAGACTTCCCGTTACTTTCTTTGCACGCACCCACCACCCACCACAGCACACTAGACAGAGTACTATCGGATCTGGTGGTCGCTCACCTAGACCCAGAAACTGCAGGATCATGGGACGATTGGGTAAATGGCTTAGAAAACAAAGTCCGTTCGAATCAGACTCCAAATTCGGCGGTTGAGCACCTGCTCCGAGTCCTACATCTCAATCATCTGGGCCTCCTAGACGATGAAAGACTAGTTTCGGAATCCAAAAGAGTTTTCAGAGTCGCCGCAATTGACGATTTAAACAACGAAGACTCGAAATTCTGCTTTAGGACACTTCGAAGAATAATGGCCCATACCAGAGCATGGCAACCCGGTCTATTCAGATTGATTGATAGATTGGAAGATGCAGCATTGAGAGGGCACTCCTCTTTAATCGAGAGCAAATGGAGACTGGATCTGGACATCCCCCCAAGATGCTCTCAAGGTCAGGGAGATTTGTTTGTGATGCTGCACAATCACTCAGGAAAAACATCTCAAGTGGAAGTGGACATAATAGCTGCAGATGGAGAACCACACCATCAGACCCTAAGACTAAACCCCCCCTCATCAAGACAACCAAAGAAGCCTGCAAAGATGGGCGAAGAAGGAAACGATATAGTAGATGTTTTGGGGAAGTTAATCGATAATTGCCTAGTGCTGTGGATAGGTCTTGCTTGGCCTAAGGGCTCCACAGGTTCTAAGCCTGTACAGGTAAATCTGAGAGGACCCAATGGGGAGACAGTCTCGTCATATGTCGTTAGGACAACCCTATCTTCAGGCTTCAATCCCGAGGGTGCAACGGAGAAGATGCTGGATGCTGCAGTGGCAGTTAGAAGAATAGCAATTTCTGTGTCGGATTAGACATTTTCGTGAATCAGTCAGGGCGTCACGTTCATGAGATTGGGACTTCTCGAGTAAAGGGATAGCATGGAGTCCCGAGACGTAATTGTAGTCGGATCAGGACCCGCCGCACTCCGAGCTGCAATCGCCTGTGCCGATGGGGGAACAATCCCTCTGATCATCGATGAGTTCGGAGTATCCTCTGCTTCAGGAACAACACCTGTTGCAGGAATAGCAGCATCTATCGATGAAGTCGACCCAAGTTCGCATATCGAAGACACAATCTCAGCAGCTGGAGAGGCTTGCTCAGAGGAAGCAACCGCTAGAATCTGCAAAGAAGCTGTCAGCACATTGGCAGAGCTGGAAAGATGGGGTCTTGTTTTGAGGAGGAGAGAGGGGGGCTTACCTCATGCATCAACAATACCAGGACACACTACTGCAAGAGTGATCGGATGTGGAGATTCCACCGTTAGGGAAGTCACTAAGGTGCTTGAAGAACAGGCAATAAAGAGGGGGATTCAAAGGAATGCTGATAACCTCCCAATTTCGTTAGTTTCAGACAATAACCAAGTTAGGGGCCTAATTGTTCTGAATATCGTTAGTGGTGAAATACTTCCAGTTCAAGCCAAGGCAGTAATACTAGCCACTGAAGGATATCAGGGACTTTGGTCCTCATCTAGTGAGGGCCCTGGAACTGGGCACTATCTATCAATATCTGCAGGGATATCACCTAGCGGTATGGAATTGGTTCCAAAACACCCCCTCTCAACGGGAGACTTTGGCATCCACATCCCGTTAGACGTCTTGGGGGGAGGGGGAAGGATTCGAAGAGAGAATGGAGAGGATATTGGCCCCGAGGAAGTTTTGGAAGGGGAGCCCTGCATTCTGGATTTGAGAGCAATTGATAGTGAAACTAGCACCTGGTTTAGGCAGACTTCCTCTAGAATTAAGGATAGGATCGGTATAGATATCACTAGAGACGTAGTACCACTTTCGCCCAGAGTTGCGTATACCACTGGAGGCACTCCTTGTGATGAATTTGGTCGAGCTATCTTCAGTGGGTTCACCCAGGAAGGACTGCCCTCTCAACTTTGGTTCACCGGCCTATATGCAGCTGGAAGAAGCTCTTATTCCGGGATGCATGGAGAACGCCCACTTGCCGGAAACCTTCTGTTGGAAGACCTAGTTTCTGGAAAGGTCGCAGGAGAACATGCTTCAAACTGGGTTTCTGGAGAACAATTCGGCGGCTCTGAAATTATAGAAAACTCAGTTAGAGAAGCCTCCAATCGAATAACCTCTCTAAAAGAAGATGGGGGAATACCAGTCGGGCAGTTCGCGTCCAAGCTTTCTTCTGCGATTTCATTGATCCCCACTTCCAAGGATGCAGCTCTTGCAGAAATTAGACAAATTAAGGAAACTAGAATCAGCCTTACCGATCATTCTTCAGTAATGAATACGGAAATGCTCGAAGCACTTCGCCTAGAGGGATTAGCTTCTGTAGCAGAGGCCATGATAGCTTCCGGGTGATTGGCATGGATGAAATGGCAAAAACCATCTTTAGTAAGATAATTCAGGGAGAGATCCCATGCCACAAAATTTACGAGGATGAGTTCGTATTTTCTTTCTTGGACGTAAATCCTCTGAGCCCAGGACACGCACTTGTAGTACCAAAAGAACCAGCCAAAACACTCGACGAACTAAGCGAAGAATCCGCCCAAGCAATCGGTAGAGTTCTACCCAAGATTTCTAGAGCAATACTGAAGGCTACCAAAACAAAGGAATTCAATATACTACAGAACAACGGCCCAAACGCTCATCAGTCCGTTTTTCATGTTCATTTTCACATCATTCCAAAGACTCCAGAAGGACTCGGCCTTGAAATTCCCTTCATCACTAGTCCACTTGTTCAGGACGAAGCCAGAAGATTGACTACCAAAATTAGAAAAAATCTAGATTAGCACACTGTCATAATCAAGACCTCATACTCCCTCGGTCTCACGTGTCAGAGATACAGGCACCACCAGATATCGAACCAAGGCTATCCAGTGGAGCTATGAAATTGAGGCAAAAAAAACTCAATCGCCTACCATGGGATCACTCAGGAAGACACCCCGGTAGCCCATTCTTTTGGAATATTATACGATTGATGATTGGCGTGGGGATTAGGTATATTTTTCGAAAGAGAGAGTTCGACAAGATTCCAGATTTTGAAGGTGGAAGGATCCTTTCATCAATTCATATTAACGGATTAGTTGATCCTTCGGTAATAGTTGCAGCTCAAGATAGGCGAATAATATCAATGGGAAGACATGATTTGATGACAATGCCGTTAATTGGTTGGATTACCAGAAGAATGGGCTCTCAGCCAGTGATTCGAAAACCCGAGATTGAATTTGGATTGACGGATGAGGAGTACGCAAAGAAAATCAATGATAGAACGCTGCTTACAATGACTAATTGCATCGCTTCAGGGTACAATGCATTGGTAATGCCAGAGGGCAGATCACATCAGGACTCCAAGCTGCACCGTTTCAAAACTGGTCCTATGAGATTTGCTCTCAATGCAGCAACATTGGCGCGACACAAAGGAAAAAGCAACCCAGCGCTTCAACCAGTCGGTCTGCATTACAGATGTCACTTCTGGTTCAGAACAGACGTGTTTGTAGAGTTCGCATCTCCCATTGAGGTTCTAGCCCCTAATATCGAAGGAATCGGTTCAGTCCTCTCTTCTGGAGAATGGCGAGAACCTCCATCTACCGAGGTTAATTTACTGAGAGAAGAGCTGTTTTCAGCACTAACTAAGATCACACCTGATGCACCAGATTGGGAAACATACCGAGCTTGGCACCTAATTGCTCATGCTAGGGCAATTAGGGATAGTAAACCACTTTTGACTTTCAAAGATGAAGTATTGAGTGCAAGATATGTCAGGGATTCAATATCACAGATAGAGTCAGAACATAAATTGATGAAACCA
>MDTB01069150.1_pt1 | contig 14359 bp, 16 predicted proteins | sample 811161 | NCBI WGS metagenome assembly MDTB01 (sample SAMN05326650, study PRJNA326480) | marine metagenome | isolation source: seawater | place: Mediterranean Sea | collected 2009
AAATTCTGAAAAAGCATCAGTATCAAAATTCCCCTCTAAAACAACTCGCATAAAAAAAGCGCTATGAATTCTATCTACATATTGGTCAATGTAAACGATGTTGCCATTTCGTTGGTGAATAAAATCCGTCACACCAGCAATAATCCCTTTTTTATCATTACAATGCATTAACAAAATCAATCTTTTCATAGAGTCAAATTAAATTTGTGCAAATTACTAAAAACACTTGTTCCAAAGTGTAGCTTCTAACCTGAATTCTTTAGAATAGAAAACCTATTCTTTTCGGTGAGGTTTTTTCTTCAAGATATTTTCAACAAGCTAAATAATACTTTAGCGTTGATTTAATCTAAAATCAGCGTAGGCATCCATGCCGTGTTCTGAAATATCAAGTCCCCTTAATTCTTCTTCAGTATCCACTCGAAGACCAATTGAGGCTTTAATAAGATATAAAAACAGATATGCTGTGAAACAAGAAAAGGTGCCAATAACACCAATTCCGATGAGTTGTGCTATAATTTGTTCTACCCCAGCCAGAGCTCCAAAAAGACCGACGGCGAGAGTACCCCAAATACCACAAATAAGTTGCACTGCAATTGCTCCCACAGGATCATCTAATTTCAAACGATCAATAAAAGCAACACCAAAAACAATAATTACTCCGGCAATTAATCCGATGAGAATAGCATCGGTAGGACTCATTTGATCTGCGCCAGCTGTTATTCCAACGAGCCCTCCCAAGACACCATTCATAAACATCGTGATATCAAAATTTTTATACAAGATATTCGAAAAAATAGCAGCTGAAACGCCCCCAGCAGAAGCAGCTAAACATGTATTGACCAAAGTCAAAGAAGTTAGTTCAGGGTTGGCAGATAAAACAGAACCCCCATTAAATCCAAACCAGCCTAACCAGAGAATAAGAACTCCTGCGGCAGCCAAAGGAATATTATGACCCATACTAGCTTGAGCTTTTCCCTCAGCATTAAATCTACCAATTCGCGCTCCAAGATAAAAAACAGCAATTAAAGCTGCCCACCCTCCTACAGCATGCACTAGTGTAGAACCTGCAAAATTATAAAATCCAAGTTGATCTAAAAACCCACCTCCCCATTTCCAAGAGCCAACAATAGGGTAGGTGATCCCTACATAAAGAACGGTAAAAAGCATAAAGCTTTGTAATTTGATTCGTTCAGCAACTGCACCAGAAACAATGGTTGCTGCAGTGGCAGCAAACATTCCTTGAAACAGAAAGTCTGTCCATCAGGTATATCCTCCATCTGCATATGCACTAGTCATGCCTCCTTCTGGTGCACCAATACTAAAGACAGCAAATTTTAATATTCCAGAGGACCCTTCTTCAAACCCTGGATACATTAGGTTAAACCCTCCCACAAAATAAATTAATAAGCCTATTGTAATTACAAAAAAGTTTTTGAATAAAATACTGACTGTATTTTTCTGTCTTGTTAATCCAATCTCTAAAAAAGAAAAACCAAGATGCATAAAAAATACTAGTGCAGTACAGACCGTCATCTACACGTTGTTAGCTGTAAATAAAGCTGCGTTTTCCATAAAATTTAGTTTGGATTTGTTTTTAGTTTAATGATTTACGCCCTTTTTCGCCTGTTCTAATTCGATAGGCTTCATCAATGGTATATACGAAAATTTTCCCATCGCCAACTTTGTCCGTAGCTGCAGATTTTAATATCGCATCAATGGTGGGCTGTAAGAAGTCATCATTGACTACTATTGAAAGATATCTTCTTTGGATTTCAGAGGTGCTATAGTTTATGCCTCTGTATACATGACCCTCTTTTTCATTTCCAACCCCAGTGACATCCCAATAGCTAAAGAAGTTGACTTCTACGTTCTGAAGTGAATCTTTTACTTCGTCAAATTTTGATTTTCGAATAATTGCTTCGATTTTTTTCATAATGTATATGTTTTTAAAAAGTATTGTGGGGTTAAATAAAATGAAATTATCAGGAATATATTATTATAAAAAAAAAACTTCCCCTATCGTTATAAGGGAAGTTTTAAAAAAACTTTAAAAAAATATTTTAGAATACTATTCTCTTTCTCTTTTACCAGGATATGCAAGTTGACCGTGCTCTGATAAATCTAGACCCCCAATCTCTTCTTCTTCTGAAACCCTCAGTCCAATAGCAGCTTTAAGAGCACCAAAAACGATAAATGAAGTGACTATAGCCCATACCATGTAAGCAACAGCTCCTATTAGTTGAGACACAAATTGTGTGCCACCTCCACCATTGAAGAGACCAATACCAGTATCACCGTCAACGCCCCATAGACCGATGACAATAGTACCCCAGAAACCACAAACACCATGAACAGATACTGCCCCAATGGCGTCATCAATTTTAAGTTTTTTCTCAATTAATTCTATAGAGAAGACAACAATGATGCCACCAATTAAACCGGCCATAACAGCCCCTCCGGCTGTCATGTTTCCACATCCAGCAGTTATACTAACTAGACCAGCTAAAGCACCATTTAATGTGTGAGCAATGTTAGGTTTACCTAAATATATCCAGGTGGTTAATAGACCTCCCATTGCTCCGGCTGCAGCAGCAAGGTTTGTTACTAATACGACAGTGGATGCTCCAGTGGCATCATCACCACCCCATGCTAATTGGGAACCACCATTAAAGCCGTACCATCCTAGCCATAGAATAAATACACCTAATGTGGCAGAAATCATATTATGGCCAGGAATTGGCATAACTTTTCCATCAACATATTTCCCTATTCTCGGACCAACCATATAAGCACCTACCAATGCAGCAAATCCACCTACTCCATGAACAATCGAAGAGCCAGCAAAATCAATAAAACCTAGCTCTGTAAGCCATCCAGATCCTTGCCACTGCCATCCTCCAGAAATTGGATATATAATAGCAGTCATTACAACAGTAAAAATTGCATATGTTTCAAATTTTGTCCTTCCAGCGATAGCTCCAGATACAATTGTAGCAGCTGTTGCTGCAAACATTGTTTGGAAAAAAAGGTCAGCTCCTTCTCCCTGAAACAAACCGCCCCAGAAAAAATAACCACTAGTTGTATCTCCGTACATTAATGAATATCCTACCAACCAGTAAGTGATGGAACCTACGCTAATATCGAGAAGGTTTTTCATCGCAATGTTAATCGCATTTTTAGGCCTAGTCATTCCAGCTTCGACAAGGGTAAACCCAGCTTGCATAAAGAATACTAGAATACCTGAGAGAAGCATCCAAAGCATGCCCATATCTCCCTCAACAGCAGCTGTGTCTTGGATAAATATTGGTATATTTAAAAGTAATGATGTCATAATTTTTACGTATTAAGTTAAAATGAATAAATCGCAGCCACGACAAATGAACTCAAACTGTCAGCTGTTTCTGTTGGTGATATAGCAAAAATATCTGATGAACAAGAATCAATTCTAAATTCAGGTTTGAAAATAAAATTACCGGCAGTATAACTTCCAGTGAGTGTCAACGAAAAATTATCAGCATCTCCATTAGAAACTAATGCGCCAAATCCATCCGTTTCAGAGAAGAATTCTCCCCTAAGACCAATTGCAAAGCTATCACTAGTTGTAATTTGTGGATAAAGGGCAACACCAGCAAAACCTGTATTCCCGGCAAGAGAAGCGGTTGTGGCATTAATCCCTAAAAAGAAACTATCGCTAAGGTTAAATCCTCCTGTGTAATCAATTTGTGAATAATCTTCTCCTCCTAGAAAATTAATATATTGTCCATAGAGGCCAAGCTGTGCACCAAATGCAGTGTATCGAGAGTAATTAGCCTCAGTTTCATCGGTCTGATTAAAAACACCTAACATTAGTGAAATATCATCTGAAAGTGCAAAATCAGCTTTTACACCAGTGTGTGAGAAAGGGCCGTAAGAAAACATATAAGAAGTTGAATAATTAAAATTGGCAACTGGTGAAATAACTTCATATCCTAAGAAGGTATTAAAATTCCCAAGTGTAATTGTGACACCATCTGATAGGTTATAATATACATATAGCTGGTTAACTAATTCGGATGAATTTCCGACAGATCCAAATACTGCATCTGAGCCTCTGGGACCAAATACTACATCGGCAACAAAACCTGATTTTTCTCCTTCATAGGAAACAATAAAGTTTGCCATACCTAAAGCAAATCCATTAAGATTTGCAAATGACGTCCCTGGCGCTACGGGATCTTCTGAAAAGCTAGCCCTAAAATAAGAATCAACACTACCGCTAAAACTAAATGTAGGCGCTGGTTCTTCTTCAGATGTTTCATCGTCTTGTGCGTGCAAGAAAGAATAATTAAGACAAATAATTGAAAGTCCTAAAATTAAATACAATTTAATGTTTTTCATAGTTATAAGATTTATTAATGAGCTAAAAGTATTTTTTATTGTGTTTAACCTTCAAAGTTTACAGAATGAAGATTACACTTTTATTAATATTAAAAAAAATACATCAAAAAAATAGGGTTATGATAAATTCTTAGTACTGATTTTACGAAAATATCATAAAATGTGATGTTCGATAAAATGCCTAAAACTTTACAAAATAGTTGCCAATAACCACGGCAGATAGTCCACCAATGACGCTTAAGACCGCATAAATAAGGAAACTCAAGATATTTCCTGATTTGATTAAGTGTAAACTTTCTGCACTAAAAGTGGAGAAGGTTGTGAGTCCACCACAAAAACCAACAACAGCAAACAGATATAACTCAGATCGAGCACTGTCGTTTCTAATAGTCAGTCCTAACAAAATACCAATGATTAAACAACCCAGAAAATTTGCCACTAAAGTTGGCCAAGGAAAACCATATTTGGGGTGTGCAAAAGTTTGACTTATAACATAACGAATTATGCTACCTACTCCCCCTCCAAGAAAAATAATTAATAAATTTTTCATTTCTGGGTAAGTGCTTTTATACTTAACAACACAAAAAAGGCTATTAAAAAGCCAATTAAAATTTTATAGCTCCCCTTAAAATATTCTTTTTGTTTTTGTTTGTCACTTTTATAAGCAAAAAACACGGCTAGGGTAAAGCCGATAAAAAAAAGTGCAGCGAACAAGAGTTGGCCTTTGGAGAACATGATTAATTTTTTTCTAAATTAGAAATTAATTTAATCAAATAAGAAAAACCGAATGATTAAAAAACTTGTTGAAGCAGTGACTGCATTTCATCACGCTTTTGGGTTAAATGTTTCCACAAATCCTACTGTTGATTTGCCTGATGAGATAAAAAAATTACGTTATAATTTGATGAAAGAAGAAAATGAAGAATATTTAGAAGCCATTAAAAATGACGACCTTGTTGAAGTTGCAGATGCACTTGGAGATATGCTATACGTATTATGTGGCACAATAATTAGCCATGGCCTACAAGACAAAATGGAATATATTTTTGATGAAATTCAAAGAAGTAATATGAGTAAATTAGATACCAACGGGAAACCTATCTACAGGGATGATGGAAAAGTAATGAAAGGCCCCCACTATTTTAAGCCCAATATTGCCGCTATTTTGAAAGAGCCATAGTAGGTACAGCCCTACGCCATCCAAATGGATCTTCGCTTTGGTTATATTGTATGGAGGTGATTTTGGTTTTAAGTAACTCTGCTACAGAATCATCTATTTTCCCAAGTTTGTAGCGTTTATCTTTGTATCCAAAACTTTTTATTGGGCTGACCACTACCGCTGTCCCTGAACCAAAAATTTCCTTCAAAGAGTTGTCGTTGAAGGCAGACAGTAATTCAGCAACTGAAATTTGACGTTCTTCAACGCTGATAGTTAAACTTTTAGCAATATCAATAACACTTTTTCTAGTGATCCCATCCAAAATCCTATCGCTTGTAGGAGCGGTGACAAGGGTGTCATTAATTCTAAAAAAGATATTCATTGTACCTGCTTCTTCAAGATATTGGTGAGATTTAGCATCGGTCCAAATAATCTGCTGATATCCTTTTTCAAGCGCGAGAGCTGTAGGATAAAACTGAGCTGCATAATTTCCAGCTGCTTTAGCAAAACCAACACCTCCACTGGCAGCTCTACTGTAATGTTCTGCAATCAATACGTTTAGTTCACCACTATAATAAGACCTAACCGGAGCACAAATGATAATGAAGGTATACTCATCTGAGGCTGAAGCCTGAACACCTGCCTGACTAGCAAAACAAAAAGGTCTTACATATAAAGAGTTCCCGATACCCGGTTTGATCCACTCTTGATCCAAATTGAGTAAGGTTTCCAATCCATTAAAAAAATAGTCTTCTAGAAACTCAGGTATGCAAAGGCGTTTTGCAGATTTATTTATACGATGGAAATTTTCTTCAGGTCTAAACAACCAAACACCTCCTTGTTTATCCTTAAAAGCTTTCATACCCTCAAAAATCGCTTGGCCGTAGTGCAAAGCACTCATCGAGGGACTTATTGTTAAAGGACCATAAGGCAAAATTTCAGGAGTTTGCCATGCACCATCACGATAGTGACAAACCATCATGTGATCTGTAAACTGTTCTCCAAAATTCAAATTGTTGAAATCAACCTGATGAATTCTAGATTCTGAAACTTGTTTAATGTGCATTGTTAAATCTTTATAATTACGAAATTAAATATTAATTTCAACAAATAATGAAATCAAGTTAGAATACTTTTTAAGTAATATTTTATGTTTTAATAAAACCAATTTAAATCATTGGAGTATCAACTTTTTATTACAGGCGATGGAAGTCCCACTTTATATCTTCCGCAATGGGATGAATATTATCACTCTAAATATGGCGCGATGCAAGAGTCAAACTATATATTTATTCAACAAGGTCTTGATTATTGGCATCAAAACCACCCAAAAAAAACACAGTGTGATATATTTGAAATGGGGTTTGGAACTGGTTTAAATGCATATTTAACAGGCTTGGAAGCAAAAAAAATAAAGGTAAATATAAATTACTATACTATTGAACCTCACCCCTTGACAGTTGATAGTATAAAACTCGAACAGGGTAAAAAAGAAAAGATTTTTTTTAAAGCATTGCATCAAACTCCATGGGAAACATGGGAAACAATAAGCCCTTTTTTCAGAATTTTTAAAGCCAATAATAAAATAGAGGATTTTATACCTCAGCAAACCTACGATTTAATCTATTATGATGCCTTTGGATCACGCGCACAACCGGAATTATGGTCTCCAAAAATTTTAACACCTCTTCTTCAATGTCTTAAGCCTGGTGGCGTTTTTGTCACCTATGCGGCTCTTGGTCATTTAAAAAGAAACTTACAATCCCTTGGTCTTGAAGTTCACAAACTACCGGGAGCTCCTGGGAAAAGGCATATGATAAGAGCGATATTATGCTAAATTTATACTTCTAAAATGCTATGAAAATACTTATCACCGGTGCCACTGGAATTGTAGGGAAACCCTTAGTTGAGAAACTTTGTATTCAAAATATACCAATCCATTTTCTAACTACAAAAAAATCAAAACAAAATGATTTCTCAGTGGCCAAAGGGTTTCATTGGAACCCAAAAAAAAACCAAATAGATGAATCATGTTTTGAGGGGGTAACTCACCTTATCCATTTAGCGGGTGCTTCTATCTCCAAGCGTTGGACTGTTAAATATAAAAGAGAAATTAGAGAAAGTAGGGTGTTAGGCACACTATTATTATCTAATACTTTGAAAAGATTAAATAAAAAACACACTGTTAAACATGTCGTTGCGGCTTCAGCTGTAGGTTGCTACCCTTCAGATTTTGACCACTTTCAAGACGAGTCTGCTAAAGTAAATGATCATAGCTTTTTATCTTCGGTGGTTTTAGACTGGGAAAATACAATTGATGATTTTGAATCATTAAATATTACAGTAACCAAATTGAGAATAGGATTAGTGTTGTCAACTTCTGGAGGTATTATTCCTGCCTTAAAATGGCCAACTAAACTTGGAATCTTGGCCGCCATTGGCAATGGAAAACAGGGGCAATCTTGGATTCATGTTTATGATTTAGTTGATTTATTTGTTAAAGCAACTCAAGAAGGTTGGAATGGAACATACAATGCAGTGGCACCCAATCCTGTTACTCAGAATGAGTTTATGAAGCAATTGGCTAGTGCATTTGGTCGTTTTGTTTGGTTACCACCAATACCAAAATTTGTTATCCGAATGCTATATGGGTCAATGAGCATTCTACTGTTTAATAGTCATTGGATAAAGGCTGATAAAGTCTTAAAGAGAGGATTTAAATTTACATATTTTGAATTAAACAAAGCCCTAACAAATTTAATCTGACATTTTGGCAAAATAATAGTTTTGGCAATACATTTGCCAAATTAATACAAACAGCAATCATGGCAAAGAAAAATATATCATCGACCACTAAAGCACCTTCAAAGAAAAAATCTGTAAAAAAGTCACCTAGTACATCTAAACCCAACAGAACAAAGCAATTAGAAGAAGCTTTAAATGTAGAAAAAGAAAAGTATTTACGCCTTTTTGCTGAATTTGAGAATTATAAAAAGCGAACTTCAAAAGAACGCTTAGAACTATTTAGAACAGCAAATCAAGAAGTCTTAACAGCATTGATTCCTGCCTTAGATGATTTCGATCGAGCTATAGAGCAAGCACAAAAATTAAATACTACCCCAGAAGTGGAAGGATTTATTTTGATCCACAATAAGTTTGTTGAGATATTGAAAAGTCAAGGCTTAGAAGCTTCAGTGGTTGAAAAAGGAATTAAGTTTGATGCTGAAATCCATGAAGCAATAACACAAATTCCTGCCCCTACAGATGCAGAAAAAGGAAAAATAATTGATGTCATTGAAAAAGGATATCAACTTGGAGAAAAAATCATTCGCTACCCAAAAGTAGTAGTTGGGCAATAAAATCATGAAGGAAGATTATTACGACATATTAGAAATATCTAAGGGGGCTTCGGAGGCAGAAATAAAAAAAGCTTACCGAAAAAAAGCAATTAAATTTCATCCTGATAAAAATCCTGGTGATACAAATGCTGAAGCTAAATTTAAAAAAGCAGCGGAAGCCTATGAGGTATTGAGTGATTCTCAAAAAAGAGCGCAATACGATCAATTTGGACATGCAGCCTTTGAAGGAGGTCAAGGTTTTGGTGGAAGTATGAATATGGATGACATATTTAGTCAATTTGGAGATATTTTCGGAAGTGCTTTTGGTGGTGGCTTTTCTAGCGATGGTCAGCGCAGAAGAAAAGGAACTGATATGCGCATCAGAGTAAAACTTACACTCGAAGAGATTGCTAAAGGAGTAGAAAAGAAACTTAAGGTACCAAGAAAAGTTCAAGCAGATGGTGTCCGTTATGGGACTTGTTCTACCTGTAAAGGAACTGGTCAAATTACTAAAATTGCTAACACAATCTTAGGAAGAATGCAAACTGCCACAACCTGCCCAACATGCGGGGGAGCTGGTCAAATCATTTTAAATAGGCCCTCAGGTTCTGACGTCAACGGTATGATCAAAAAGGAGGAAACTGTCGCAGTAAAGATACCTTCTGGTGTAGAGGAGGGAATGCAATTGAAAGTGAGTGGTAAAGGAAATGAAGCCCCTTCGAATGGCATTTCTGGAGATCTTTTGGTTGTTATTGAAGAATTGGAACATGATTATTTTGTGAGAGAAAACCAGCACTTACATTATGATCTTTATATCAGTTTTTCAGAGGCCGCTTTGGGAATATCTAGAGATATTAATCTGTTAGAAGGAAAAGTGCGGATCAAACTTGATTCTGGAATTCAATCAGGTAAAACTCTCAGATTACGCAATAAAGGGTTGCCCAGTCTCAACCGATATGGAAATGGAGATCTTCTTGTTCATGTGAATGTTTGGACACCCAAAGAGCTTAATAGGGAACAAAAACAATTTTTTCAAAAGATGATGGAGGATGAAAATTTCCAACCAAATCCCGAAAAATTTGAAAAATCATTTTTTGAAAAAGTTAAAGATATGTTTGCTTGATTTTTTTTGTATTAAAATTTGTGATATATTTGAACTAACACTAACAACTTTAGTGTTATTTTTCTTTTTCATAGCAATTTTTTCCCATCCTTTGACGAGGATGGGTTTTGTTTTTAGTAGTAAATTGTATCCAAATATGTTCCCATGGAAAAAATCTCCTCATTTCTAAATAGAAGTATTTCGATTAGTGAAAGTTTTTCATTGACCCCAAAAGCGCTACTCCTTCTGATTGCTATTTTTTTATTGACCTATCTCTCACTTAAGGTATTCAAAAAAATAATTTATAGGACATTGTCTACTGAAGCTAAAGTTAAATTTAAAAGCATTTTTACATTTATAAATTATTTCATTTATGTTGTTGTAATCCTCATAGCGTTAGACAATATTGGAGTAAACGTAACAGCTATATTTGCCGCTTCTGCTGCCTTATTGGTGGGTGTAGGTTTGGCTCTTCAAACCTTTATTCAGGATATTATTTCTGGAATTTTTATAATTGCAGACCAAGCTGTTCACGTAGGAGATATTATAGAAGTGGACGGACAAGTGGGGAAAGTTGAAAATATTACCCTCCGCACAACCAGAGCAGTTACTCGAGAAAATAAAGTGTTAATCATACCCAACCATAAATTTTTGACTTCAATATTGTTTAATTGGACTGAAAATGGTGTTGTAACAAAAGAATTTATAAGTGTTGGTGTGGCATATGGAAGCGACGTTATGGAAGTTAAACAACTATTATTACATTGTGCCTCTAGCCATAAGGCAGTGCTAAAACAGCCAGCACCATTTGTTCTTTTTGATGATTATGGTGACAGTGCTTTGATGTTTAAAATTTATTTTTCAATCAAAGAGAGTTTTGTATCAAACGTAGTTAAAAGTGATATTCGATATACTATTTTTAAATCCTTTAATGAGAACAACATTAACATTCCTTTTCCACAGAGAACTATTAGCTATCTGAATCCAAAAAACCCTGAGGCATGATAAAAATTCTAATTATTGAAGATGAAGAACCAATTCGACGGGTTTTGACAAGGATTATAAGTGAAGAAAGTGATCAATATAAAGTCACTGAAGCTGAAAACGGATCACATGGTTTGGCGTTGATTGAGCAAAATAGTTTTGATCTAGTGCTCTGTGACATTAAAATGCCTAAAATGGATGGAAACGAAGTGTTAGAAAAAAGTAAGTCCTTAAAGCCCGGCTTACCCTTTATCATGCTCACTGGTCATGGAAATATTGAAACAGCAGTGGAATCAATGAAATTAGGAGCCTATGATTTTATTTCCAAACCTCCTGATTTAAATCGTTTGTTGACTGCCATGCGTCATGCTCTCGAAAACAAGTCTTTACGAAGAGAAAATCAAAAACTTAAACGTAAAGTAGCAAAAAAATATACAATTATTGGGGAATCTGCTGCTATTGCTGAAATAAAAAAAATGATTGAGAAGGTTGCTCAAACAGAAGCAAGAGTTCTGATTACTGGAGGAAATGGTACAGGAAAAGAATTAGTAGCTCATCAACTTCATCAACAAAGTGATCGTTCTAAAGCTCCCTTTGTTGAAGTAAATTGTGCTGCTATTCCAAATGAACTTATTGAGAGTGAATTGTTTGGACACGTCAGGGGAGCTTTCACCTCAGCAATAAAAGATCGGTCTGGAAAATTTGAGGCCGCCAACGGAGGTATCCTTTTCCTTGATGAAATTGCTGATATGAGTTTAGCTGCACAAGCAAAAGTTTTGCGCGCTCTTCAGGAAAATAAAATTCAAAAAGTTGGAAATGCGAAAGACATTCATGTCAATGTTCGAGTGATTGCAGCAACAAACAAAAACTTAAAAAAAGAAATTGAAAAGGGAAATTTTAGAGAAGATCTCTATCATCGCTTAGCCGTCATCTTGATTCCAGTTCCAGATTTAAAAGATAGAAAAAAAGACATTCCTCTTTTGGTGGATTATTTTATTGCTCAAATTGGTAAAGAACAAAATATGGAAACTAAAAACTTTACCCCTAAAGCGCTTTCTCATCTTAATAACTATCAATGGACTGGAAACATTAGAGAACTTAGAAATGTAGTGGAACGTCTTCAAATTTTAGGGGACAATCCTATAACAGTAGAAAACATCAATCAATTTGCGTCCAAATAAAAACTATGAAAAAAATATACTCATTTCTCTTCTTTTTTTCCATTACATCTATGTTGGGACAGTCAGAAGATTTTCATAAAAAACAAATTGCTGTCTTTTATAATGAAGCCTTAACCCAAGGTAAGGCCTATGATTGGCTTGATCATCTTTCGAATCAAATTGGAGGTCGTTTGTCAGGGTCATTAAATGCTGCACGGGCTGTAGAATGGGGAAAAGAAAGTTTAGAAGCCTTAAGTCTTGATAAAGTGTGGCTTCAGGACATTATGGTGCCAAAGTGGGTGCGAGGTACTTTTGAATATGCAAGTATTGAAACGAGCCCAGGCAACAGCATCAATGTGCCCATCTGCGCTTTAGGAGGATCTGTTGCTACACCTGCCTATGGACTTCGAGCAAAAGTAATAGAAGTGAAATCATTTGAAGAGTTAGAGAAACTTGGCGAGGAACAAGTGAGAGGAAAAATTGTGTTTTTTAACCGACCAATGGATGCAGACTTAATTAGCACTTTTGATGCTTATTCTAAAAGTGTGTCTCAACGAACTGATGGCGCTTATAGAGCCACTAAGCTGGGCGCTATCGGTGCTATTATTCGTTCAATGAATTTACTATTGGATGACTACCCTCACACAGGAAGTATGTATTATTATGATCTACCCAATAAAAAAAGAATACCAGCAGCTGCCATTAGCACTAAGGGGGCTGAATTGCTCCATACCATGTTAGCTCTTAACCCTAACTTATATTTTTATTTCAAGCAGGATTGTAAAAATTATCCCGAGGTTCCATCGCATAATGTTATTGCAGAAATCAAAGGGTCCAAATATCCAAATCAAATCATTCTCATTGGAGGACATTTAGATTCTTGGGATTTAGGTGATGGTGCACACGATGATGGGGCAGGTATTGTGCAGTCTATGGAGGTTTTACATTTATTTAAAAAAGTAAATTATCAACCAAAGCACACCATAAGGGTAGTGCTTTTCATGAATGAAGAAAATGGTTTAAATGGTGGTAAAGCCTACGCTAAATGGGCTTCTACAAACAACGAAAAACATCTTTTTGCTCTTGAATCTGATGCAGGAGGATTCACACCAAGAGGTTTTACTTTTGAAGCAACTTCTCCCCAATTCAAAAAAATCAAATCTTGGACTTCTTATTTTGAACTTTATTTGACTAATTATTTTATCCAAAATGGAAGTGGTGCTGATATTGGACCACTAAAAAACGGAACAACTGTTTTAGCAGGTTTGGTCCCAGACTCACAACGTTATTTTGATTATCACCATTCCGCTAACGATACATTTGATGCCATAAATAAAAGAGAATTAGAACTTGGCGCAGCTGCTATGACAAGTTTAGTTTATTTGGTCGATCAATTTGGTTTTTAAGTCTAATGGGCATTATTCTACAAGATTACTTTAAAGAATTTCGCTATAATTTAACGTTAGCTTATCCTGTCATCATTGGCTTATTAGGGCATACTTTTGTTCAGCTTATTGACAATGTAATGGTGGGTCAATTGGGAACTGCTCCGCTTGCCGCGGTTTCTCTTGGAAACAGTTTTGTATTTGTAGGAATGTCACTCGGAATTGGTTTTTCTACAGCTATAACACCTCTTATTGCTGAGTCCGACGGAGCCAGTGATTTTGCGCAAGTGAGGAAGGTCTTTATCCATGGTTTTTTGCAATGTCTTATTTTGGGTCTATTTTTAGCTTTTTCAGTTTGGTTTTGCAGGCCTCTTCTCTATAAAATGGGTCAACCAACAGAAGTTGTTGGATTAGCATACCCCTACCTTCAATGGGTAGCCTTTTCCTTGATCCCTCTTGTGATCTTTCAAGCGTTTAAGCAGTTTTGTGATGGTCTCTCTCAAACACGCCCGTCAATGTATGCAACCTTGTTAGGGAATTTTGTTAATATTATCATTAACTATTTTTTGATTTTTGGCTATTGGATATTTCCTAAAATGGGTATAGAAGGGGCGGCTATTGGTACATTAATAGCACGTATTTTTATGTTATTATTTATTGTCATTTACGTGCGAAAAGATCCACGTTTTAAACGTTTCACGGCACAAATACAATGGTTTTTACCCGATATGAATTTGATGAAGAAAATTTTTAGTCTTGGACTCCCGTCGGCTTTACAAATGTTTTTTGAGGTTATTTTCTTTACCGCAGCTATTTGGCTTTCTGGACTCTTAGGAAAAAATGCACAGGCGGCA